>OGEE01000022.1_pt1 | contig 129065 bp, 116 predicted proteins | sample 1570571 | NCBI WGS metagenome assembly OGEE01 (sample SAMEA2582169, study PRJEB24529) | metagenome | biome: Human gut stool | place: China | collected 2011
TCTCCCATTTTTGCTGTATTCCAGGCATCAATAAAGTTCTGAAAATAAAAACCCTCCGGCAAAGTCCACGGATTTCCATAAAATTCTTTATTCTGTTTGATAGATGCCATAAATACCCATGCTACCGGAACAATAATACTGACTGCAAGCAATATTAAAACTACATAAATAAAAATTTTATACAAATGCTCGGTAGAATTCGAATGTTTCTTCTCTTTCATGTTTTTTCTCCTTAAAATTCCAGTGGTTCCCGCTCTGTAACTTTATTTACAAGTGCAGATAATGCAAATGAGAAAATGAATATCACAACACCTATTGACATACTATATCCATATAAACCCGCATCTTTTTGTCCATACATATAACTCAATGCCACTTCAGAAGCCCCATTTGGTCCGCCAGAAGTCATTGCTTTTACAAATAAAAATGCCATATTAATCGTCGAAATAATAAAGAATGTCAGTGTTGTGCGAATATTTGTCCAAATCAGAGGAATTGTAATCTGAAAAAACTGAACCATTCTTCCAGCCCCATCTAATCCGGCACTTTCATAAAGGCTTTCCGGTACGCTTGCCATAGATGCCATATACATTACCATATAATAACCAATCGCCTGCCATACCATGGCAATAATAAGGCTTACCATAACAAGAGACTCTCCTTTCCATAAAATTGGATTTTCCATTTTATGGAATAAGCTTATAATACTATTTAACATTCCGTTCTCCGGCTTATAAATTGCAGAAAAAATACCTGCAATTACTACAACCGATAAAATATTGGGAATATAAAAAATAATACGGAAAAAATTCTGTCCCCTGATTTTTTCTCTTGACAGAATGCCTGCAAAAACAAGTGCAAATGCAAAGGTAACTATTGTAACAACAACAATAAGTAAAATCATGTTTTGCATGGACCTTATAAAATTAGTATCCGATATTAATGTTTTAAAATTTTTCAGACCAACAAATGCTTCATTCGGTGAATATGCACCCTTTTCAAATAACGACATTCGGAATACATTTAAGGTAGGCAATATCATAAACACAAAAAATAAAATTACTGCTGGTGCTATGCATACCGCCAAAAAACCGCTTCGTCCTCTGGCTTTTTTCATACTTTCACGTTCCTTTCAAACAAACCGTACTATTTAAAATTCGGCGGACAAAAATCCTGTCCGCCGACTCATTTTTACCACTATAGCATTAAGGAAAACTAAAAACTCTTATTTCAAATTTGCCCGCATCTGGTCACTTGCCGAAATAATTCCATCAATCCACTCCTGCTCTGTCATATCTCCTGATACCAAAGAGTTTACAGGGTCAAAGAATACAGTACGTACTTCAATACCCGGAATTGCTTCAAATGATGCAAAATTGCCCATGGCTGCCTTTGCTCCATTATCATAGATAGAATAAAACATGACATTATCACCTTCTAATTTATCTGCAATTCCTAATACCGGCTGAATAGCTCCTGCTTTTGCAAAAATTTCACATGCTTTATCACTGTATAAATATGAGATAAATAATTTTGCTGCATCCTGATGTTCTGCACCAGAAGGAATCCATGCCTGCTCAAACCATGTATAACTATAACTGTCTCCTCCCGCTTTTACCGCCGGAAGAGCTGTCATACCCCACTTAAATCCATCTGCACGAGGAGCATCTGCCATTTCACCGACAATCCAGGTTCCATTTGGCATGAAAATTGCCTTATTATCAAGTACTAACTGCTGGTTTTGTGTAAAATCCTGATCATTTGCCTGTGCCGGTGTAATAGGATTTGTGTACTCAGCTAACTTTGCAACAATATCAAAACATGTCTGTGCTTCTGGTGTTTCCCAGATACCTTCTTCATAATTTGTGGCCTTATCAAAGAATTCAGATCCGCCTGCGGCATACATTAATGCATAGAAAAATGCATCAAAATATCCTGTTGTCGGATATGTAAATAAATAAATTCCCTCTTCTTTTGCTTTATCTCCAAGTTCCCACATTTCATCCCAGGTTGTTGGAACATCCCATCCTTTTTCTTCTAAAAGACCTGCATTATAAAACAGACCACATGGGGAATAAAACATTGGTGCAAGATATGTCTTTCCATCACCATAAGGATTCGTCAATGATGTATCTGTAAATCCTCCTGCAATCTTCTCTGAAACAAGTTTATCTTCTCCCGGAACTTTCATAGATAAGACATCTGTAATGTCAGTAATCATATTTCCCTTAATAAACTGTTCCGTTAACGCAGCTTCACGTCCCGTGGCCAGATGAATAACATCCGGGTATTCGCCTCCCTGCATGGATGGTCCAATTACATCCTCCAATTTTTTATCTGTTGTAAGTTCTACCTGAATTCCGGTTTCTTCTGTAAATGCATCTGTCACTTCCTGCCACATTTGCGAACCATAACCTGTCTCAATCGCAGCTACACTGATTGTTGTTCCAGCATAAGCTGCATATGGATCATCTGATGTTGTCTGTCCAGTTTCTTCTGTCTTGCTGTTATCTGACGCAGAATTCTCCGTTCCTGAATCTGTACCGCACCCTGCAAATAAAGATGCTACCATTACCATACTCATCATTGTACATAAAATTTTTTTCTTCATAGTAACCTCCCATTTTTGTTATTTTTTACTATAAGTTCTTATGTTTCCTTCCCTACATTTGTTATTATATAGTACGCCATCTCTTTTTCCTATCCATATATTGCTCTATATTTTATAATTCTTGCTTTATTTTAAAAATCTTGTTATTTTGTTTTTTTTATTGTATACTAAGTACAACATCGTTCCATTTTGACCAGGAAATCATTGCAATTATAACATGAAAGGACTGTATTTTCCATGAGCAACCGCAAATTTAATCTGGATAATGAGGTACAGCCGGAAATCCATTTCCGCCTGCTTTCCATATCAGCATCCAAATTTGAAAATGACTGGACTTCGTTTCCCCACAGCCATCATTTTACGGAAATCTTCTTTATTAAAGACGGCACCGGACGCATGCTGATTGAAAATGAATCTCTTCCGGTCTCCTCAAACAGCCTTGTCGTGATCGGTGCACAGGTAACACACACAGAGTTTTCCGATCCGGAAAATCCACTGGATTATTATGTGCTCGGGGTGGAAGGATTAAAACTGAATACCGACAAAGAACCGGAATACATTCATGTCCCGGCTTTTGCAAACTCGCCTTTTATCCGCCAGTGTTTTGAAAATATCCTGCGGGAAATGCATAACAAACAGGACCGCTACGCAGAGATCTGCCAGCATTATCTGGATATTTTAATTTTATATTTCTGCCGGAAAGACCATGTATCCTATGAAGTGGTGGATGCGCAGAACAGCAGCCGCGAATGCCACAAGGTAAAACGCTTTATCGAGCACAATTACCAGAGCATGATCTCTCTAGATTCGCTTGCCGAAAACTGCAGTCTCTCAAAATATTACCTTTCACACCGTTTTGCAGAGCTGTACGGGAAATCTCCCATCGCTTACCTGAACGAAGTTCGGCTGGCGTCTGCGCGTGACCTGCTGCTCACAACCAATCACAGCATCGAAGAGATTGCCGGATGTATCGGGTTTTCCTCTACCAGCTATTTTTCGCAGTCCTTCCAGAAAAAATTTCATGAATCGCCACAGCAGTTCCGCAAATCCCACCGTGTCAGGACATGACCATGTTTCATTTTTTACATAAAAAAATAATTTTCTAAAAATTTCCCCGAAAGAATATCATATCTTTCGGGGGAAAGGAAATGGATTTTTATTCTTCCGTTTCTGGAATCCTGGTGGTACATATATCAGATTATTCAGGGAAACTATGCCTATCAGCCGGATTGGAAAGAGAAAAATGATTTACGGTCTTCTTATAAAAAATTTTATATTGCTGTCCTTATTGGTTTTCCTTTCTCTTTCCCTGAATCTATTCTGTGTTCGCTTGATGTTTCGTGGAGGAAAATACAACCCATCTGAAATTTCTGCTTTAAATGTTTTTACAATGTTTTGGACTAACCATCGTGCATATTCTGATCACATGTATTATCTATGGCATTATGGGTATGTTTTGTTGTGCAACATCCTTTTATTTCCGCAACCGAAAAACGGTATATTTTGTAAGTATATTTTTCTGGCTGATTGAAATTTTAAAACCTGGCTCCCTGCTTCGCACCAACTCTATTGCTTTTTTATGCAAATATGCTATTGTAAAATTAAATATATATTCTGGAAAATATTATGTTGCCAATTAACTATTTACACGAAAGGAAAACCATGATTATAGTTATGGTATTCATGATTACTTTCAATAACAACGTATATGCTGCAGAATTAGATAATATGCAACATAACGACCAAGCATATGTGTTAAATTCATTTTCAGGAAATAACTTGGAAAGTATTTCAGTTCAATATGCTTGGAGCGCCGCATTCTCCTTTGAGGAAACACAAACGCTCTTAAAACAAACCGGATATCCCCACGGAATAAGAGGTTTGCGATGTTCACTATGCTTCCATTCCTTTAAATAATCCATTATTTTTCTATACATCACTGCACCTCCATGAAATGTTTACTTTTGGCATATCAATTATTCATGTAAAAATCAACGTATTTTTCATTTGTTTTTACACTAAATTGCATGAATTATTTCTAAAATTATACATTATTTAACACGATTCCCCGTATTACGATCAAATAATTAAAAAAGAAACCGGGCATCCACGTTGTAAACATGAACTCCCGGTTCCACTTTTTTAGTTAAAATTTAAATACTGCTACTCCGTAAGGCGGCAGCTTATATCCGATCGAATAATCCCGTCCATCACAAGGCTTCTTTTCTGCCTTGTAAGACAGCGGACGCTTCGTATCTTCTGTGTCGGTTCCACCAAACTGCGGATCTGCACTGTTTAATACCAGCTTATAGGTATGTCTGCCCGGCACACCTACCCGATAATCGTCACGCTCTACTGGTGTGAAACTGATCACGAAGAGCAGGTTATTCTTTCCATCCTTACTCTTTCGCACAAAGCTGAAAATACTGCGTTCGTAGTCGTTGGCATTCATCCACTCAAATCCTGCCCAGGTCGTATCCTGCTCATACAGACATGGATTTTTGCGATACAGATGAAGCAGCGCCTTTACCCAGTCCTGCATATGTTTGTGTTTCGGATCATCGAGCAGATACCAGTCTAACTCGCGCTTCTCGCTCCACTCACGCTCCTGCGCGAATTCCTGTCCCATAAACAACAGCTTCTTGCCGGAATGTCCCATCATGAATGCGTAACCCGCCATAAGATTTTTAAACTTATCCCCTTCAAGTCCCGGCATCTTGTTGAGCATGGAGCATTTCAGGTGTACGACCTCATCATGGGATAATACCAGAATGTACTTCTCACTCTCATTGTAACTCATGGCAAAGGTCATCTTGTTGTGATTGTCCTTTCGGAAATACGGGTCAAGCTTCATATAGTCAAGGAAATCATGCATCCAGCCCATGTTCCACTTGTAGCTGAAATTAAGTCCGTCATCCTCTACCGTACCCGTCACTTTCGGCCATGCCGTTGATTCCTCTGCAATCATCACAGAACCCGGATTTCTTCCGAGAATCAGCGTATTGATGTGCTTGAAAAACTCAATGGCTTCCAGATTTTTATTTCCACCATAAATATTCGGAACCCACTGTCCATCTTCCTTCCCGTAATCCAGATACAGCATGGATGCAACTGCATCCACACGAAGTCCGTCTACGTGATAATTCTCAATCCACATCAGCGCACTTCCGATCAGGAAGTTCTTGACCTCATTCTTTCCGTAATCAAAGATTTTGGTTCCCCAGTCCGGATGCTCTCCTTTGCGCGGGTCTGCGTATTCATAGGTTGCAGTACCATCAAACTCTGCAAGTCCATGCGCATCTTTTGGGAAATGTGCCGGCACCCAGTCAAGGATCACGCCAATCTTGTTCTTATGGCATTCGTTGACCAGATGTGCAAAATCCTCCGGTGTTCCATAACGGGAAGTCGGTGCATAATACCCCGTTACCTGATATCCCCAGGAACCATCGTATGGATACTCGGAAATTCCCATCAGCTCGATATGGGTATATCCCATGTCTTTCACATAAGGAATCAAGGTCTTTGCCAGATCCCGATAAGAATAAAATCCATCATCCTCACGCCCCGGATGCCGCATCCAGGAACCCGGATGTACCTCATAAATTGCCATCGGCTGCTCATATACTTCCTCTTTGGAAAGTTTTTTTCTGGCATTCATCCATTCCGTATCGCACCAGAGAAAATTGGAAATATCTGTGACAATGGAAGCGGTCTCCGGACGCAGCTGTGCATAGTTTGCATAAGGATCTGCTTTGTACAGCTTTCTTCCATCCTGCGCGATAATCAGGAACTTATACATGCAGCCCAGCTGGACACCCGGTACAAACAATTCGTATACCCCCATCGTCTCCGGTGTCACACGCTTCATCTCGTGAGAGGTCTCATTCCATCCATTAAATTCCCCAATCACATATACACGATCTGCATGTGGTGCCCAGACATCAAAGCATACACCCTCTTCTCCTTCAATTGTCATTTTGTGAGCACCCATTTTGCGATAAATATCATAATGTGTTGCCTGTCCAAACAGGTAACAATCCATCTCTGTAAAATTACTCATAAATACCCTCCCTGTCTTCTCTTATCTATCTTACTCGAAATCCTTTTCCGTTAGTACAATTCTGTCATCATCCGTATAACGACTAGCGGTCAGAATACTGATAGCTTTCTTTAACCCTCCATGTGCCTCCCGATGAATTGCTTCATCCACAATGTCTTTCACCTCTGTCAGGGTTGTAGCCTGATCCAGTCTCTGAATATTGCTGATCCGGTTATACAATGCCAGAACCGCCATATCATCAATTTTGTATCCAAGTTCCCTGGAATAAGAACGTGCAAACGTGACCAGCTCATCATTTGTAAAAATCGGAACTGAGATCTGTTCACTGAATTTTTTGGCAAATGTTTCATTCTGCGCAAATAATCTCTTGATGCCCTTGGATGTGTCTTCGAGTATAACGAAAAGACCACTCTCATCTGCGTCCAGCAATCCGGATAACTCCGACACGGTCTTTTTCTCCATAGCTTCCCCCTCTTCAATAATCAGGCATCCTCCTGCCACCTTATCCAGCAGCCCGCCGACATTTTTCTGGTTCAATGCTTCCGCATGGATCTTTCCAATCTTTCCATCCAAAACCCCGGTCTCCTGCTGCAGGACTTTGATCATGCTGGTGGCAAGTGTTGTTTTTCCACTTCCCTGTCCACCTTTAATTACGAGATTCCCCCTCGATGCAGTTTCCTTATTTTTCAGATGGGACGAAGCAACTGTCAACGCTTTGCAGAGCTGATCCTCCATGCCCTTCACCGGCATAAAATACGAAAAAATCGCTTTCTGTTCATCGGTCAGTTCTACAAGCGGGATATTCTGTTTTTCCTCTTTTCCCAGATCCACCGGTGTGTCTACCTGTGGAATATGTACTGTTTTTCCTTTCCAGGAAGAGCGATCTGTTTTTCTTCTTACAAAAGCAAACTCTTCTTCCCTCTCCTGTGCAAGTGTTGGTTTCTGTGGCAGATCCTCGATCGGAACCTCCTCAAAATCCTTTTTCTTTGTTTCTGTTTCTGTTTCCATTTCTTCTACACCACGATTCTCATTTAAGTTTTGGTCATCTTCTGTCACATCGGATGTCTCTTCTGCCGGTTTCTGTGCGGCAGCTTCCGTCTTTTTTTTCTGCTGGGAACGTACCATTTCTTCTAAGGATACTCCCTCTGGCCAAAGTTCTTCGGCATCTGTATCCATGACTGGCTGTTCCTCTTTTTTGTTCTCTTCCTCTTCTTCCTTTCGTTCTTTTGGATCATCCGCTTCCGGCGGTGTTTCCCTTTCCGGTTCCTGTAGCGGTGTTTCCGTCGTTTCCGCCACAATATCCGCCTTCTCTGCCAGTACCGCATCCAGTTTTGGCAATACTCCTGTCAGGCGGTCCATAATATCGCCTGCCTCCTGCAGTGCACGTGCTTTTGCGGATTCGAGTTTCCGCTTTCTGGCATCTTCTAGTGCAGCTTCCGCAGCCTTGCGCATTTTCTCCCACTCACTCAGCACTTCCTCAATTGTCATCTGGCCTGTGATCTGATGCTCAATCATATTTTTCTCATTTGTCATCATGCTCATCTGACCATCGGAGTCTTCTCCCAACAACTCTTTGAAATTTGTCTTGAGTGAACCATCAATCTCCTCATCTGTCTCAATGTGCCGTGTATTCTGTTCCGGCTGTGCCTCAGGCTTTTCTTCCTCCATCTGCATTTTCAGATAAGGGACATCTTCCACCATACGATTGATATTGTCCAGCGTATCCGTGACGGTTTCTTTTTCGGTTGCATCCATGATCTGCTGCATACCCTTTGCAATTTCCGCCTGAAGATTGACGGTATTAAACCGTTCTGTGTTTACTTCTACTTTTGGAATTGCGACCGGATCATGCACGGTCTCCCCGGCACGCGCCATCTCCTCCACATCAATGTGTGTCAAACCTGCTCTGTCATCTTTTGCCTGACAAAACGACCGATACTTTTCTTCCTGTGTTTTTGTCAATGGCTGATACAGCATTTTCAGTTCCAATGCACGCTCTACATATGGCCCGTCTCCAAACCAGAGAACCAGCTCATCACATGCATCAATACACTTCTCACTCATCCCTGCTTTGTGATACAGATAAGCAAGCTCATATGCCCACTCTTCCGTGTATTCCTGTTCCTTGAGTTCTTCAAGAATCGGTATCAGTTCTTCATAAGAAGCCCCCTGTGCCTTCTGTATATCATAGCGAAGCACATATTTAAGGGTGTCATGAGGCGCAATCTCCACAAACTCATCGTAATAATCCTGTGCCGCCTGAAAATCTTTCATCTTGACCGCCACTTCCGCAAGACGGTAAATAATCATTCTTCCGATCGGCGAGCGATCATATGCCATCAGCAAAACTTCCCGGCTCTCCTCATAACGCTGTACTTTTTCGTACACTTCCCCAGCTTTTACCAGACCATTTACATTTTTAACCTTATTCCAATTGATGGTATCTGCAATATCTGCTGCCTCATCGTATTTCTCTTCCGCATAGCGGGATTTCATCTGATCAAGCTTCAGATTATATTCGTATTTGTCCAATTGTTATCTCCTTAAAGTATCCCCAAACAGGTCTATCTGTCTATTTTCAAGTATACCATAGGCGGCAATTAGTGTCAAAAAATAATCCGAAAAAAAGAGCTGCACACAAACGCGTACAGCCCTTGAAATTACTGGTTTTTCTTTGTTTCGTCTTTCTTCCCGGAATCTTTTAAAGTTCTCTTTTTCTTTTGTTTTTCCCCGTAATATATGATCGCACCGGTTGCCTCATTCACACCGGCCGCCTCCACATATGCCTCCGTTACGGTTGTAAGATTTTTCTTTCGTATGCTGTGGTTTACCAGTCTGCGGATAATATAGTAAATCATCGCAAACACCGGAACTCCAAGCAGCATTCCCAGGAATCCAAACAGTCCGCCTCCGATCAGAATCGAAAACATTACCCAGAACGCGGATAATCCGGTGGAATCACCTAAAATCTTCGGTCCGATAATATTTCCATCCACCTGCTGCAGAACGATAATAAATATCAGCAGATACAACGCATGCAGCGGACTCTGGATCACAACCAGAAGAAGTGACGGAATCGCACCGATAAACGGTCCAAACACCGGAATGACATTGGTTACTCCAATGATAACCGCAACCAGTATCGTATCCGGAATATGCAGGATCAGACATCCAAAATAACAGATTACTCCGATGATGGCAGAATCTATAATCTTTCCAATGATGAAACCACCAAATACTTCATCTGCCTTGTGGAAAACTTCGATAATAATGTTTCCATGTTTCGGTTTAAAGATCGCATACACAATCTTTTTGCTCTGTCCCACCAGGCTTTCTTTAATGGATAAGACATAAACAACGACAATGATCCCAATGATGAAGTTTAATATGGATTTGACCATCGTGATTACGCCGGAAGTAATCTGCAGCAGATATTGCTGCATCTGTGGCAGCAGATCCTTCGTTGCCCAGTTTTCCACCTGATCCGTCAGTTTTGTCAGCATATCACTGATGGTATCTGTCACTCCATAGGCTCCGAGTTTTCCACTTTTCACCATATGGATCAGGCTCTCCACATTACCAGGCAGTGCTTCCACCAGCCCGGTAACACTTGATACCACCGAAGGAACAATTGCCGCAATCAAAAGTACCAGAATCACCAGAAGAAACAGGATTGCCCCGGCAATGGACAATCCACGTGCCACTTTAGCCGCTGATTTTTCTGATTTCATTTTCTTTTTCAGAAACGGCAGCCAGTGCCGCTCCTGAAATTTCATAACCGGGTTAAGCAGATAAGCAAGTCCCAGTCCGATAATAATCGGCTGCAATGCACCTGTAATCAGATGCCAGGTATCTGCAACCCCCTTGTACCGGAGCACCAGGAAGAAAAATACGGTACAACAGGCAAAGGTGAGAAATACCATCAATCCGATTTTAATCAGAAGAACCGTCTGACGCATGCCATCCTCACTCTGTTTGATCTGTTCCATCTGTTTTTGTTTTTCCACGTCTGTCATACAAGATCTCCTATCCGCGGTAATAATTGATCAGGCAGCCTTTGAGAATAATATCTTTCTCATCCGGTGTCAGTTCTCCCATACGCAGGGTAAATGGCTTTAAAGCACCATCCTTTACCACATATGCCTCAAATTCTGTTTTTCCGTCTGCGATCGCCTCACGGATCTTTGGAACAAACAGGTAATCCAGATTGTGGAACGGAAGCTCTCCCTGATCAATAACAAACGGGATCATACCCCAGTTAATCAGGTTGGAACGGTATCTCTTGGTCGCATATTCATTTGCAATGTTTGCCCATCCGCCAAGTACCTTCTGGCAGGAAGCCGCCTGCTCACGCGCAGAACCGTCTCCCGGTTTTACTGCAAAAATCGTACTTCCAAAACCAACGTTTGAGCGGTTGACATCGGAGAACGTTGCACGGATGGTATCCATAACCGGATGAATCTCCGGAAGTGCATCTCCCGGACAGGTATCTGCCTCGACAGCCTTCTGTGCCTTCTGTACTTCCTTGGCACGTCCAACATATTCCGGATCCTTTCTGGAAAGTGCAAACTCTGCCAGTCCCAGTGGGTTGGAACGGAAAGAGGATGTCTCTCCGGAAGGAATCAGCTCGTCCGTTGTGGTCACCGGATCGTGAATCTCGGAAACAACTTTCAGCACAAGATTCTCCGGAAGCGGGCTCATAGCCGGCCAGTCCTTGATATTTGGTCCAAACTGAATCTCTACGTCCGGATCTGCCACACCCTTGCTGTCAAATACACGGTTTTCATAAATGGTCTTATCAAAGAAGTATTTCGGCTTGCTGTAGTTTACATCAATATCGGTAGCTGCGGTAAGGAATCCCTTATTTGCAGCGGTTGCAGCGATAGAACGCGCATCCATCAGTGCTACGGAAGCAACCTGTCCGTTCTGTACCTTAGATCCCTCACGGTTCGGGAAGTTACGTGTAGAATGACGGATAGAAAATGCATTATTTGCAGGTGTATCTCCGGCACCAAAGCACGGTCCGCAGAATGCAGTCTTGACAATGGCACCTGTCTCTAACAGATTGGCAACAGCACCGTTCTTAACCAATTCCATATAAATCGGAGTGGAAGCCGGGTAAACACTCAGCGTAAACTCGTCCGCTCCAATGGAAGTGCCCTTTAAGATGTCTGCTGCATCGCAGATATTTTCAAATCCACCACCAGCACATCCGGCAATGATACCCTGATCTACATACAGTCTTCCGTTCTTTACTTTGCTCTTTAAGTCAAGGTCTACTTTTCCATCAAAACTTACCTGTGCACGCTTCTCACAGTCATCGAGAATATCCATCAGGTTTGCATTTAATTCCTCGATCGTGTATGTATTGCTTGGATGGAACGGCATGGCGATCATTGGCTTAATCTCGCTTAAATCAAGTTCGATAAAACTGTCATAGTATGCAGTTTCTCCCGGATTCAGTTCCTCGAAATCTCCGGTTCTTCCGTGAATCTCATAGAATTCCTTCACCTGGTCATCGGTTCTCCAGATAGAAGACAGACAGGTGGTTTCTGTTGTCATAACATCAACACCGATACGGTAATCAACACTCAGATTGGATACGCCCGGTCCGACAAACTCCATCACTTTATTTTTTACAAATCCGTTGGCAAATACTTCACCGATAATGGCAAGCGCGATATCCTGCGGTCCGACACCCTTCTGCGGGGTACCTGTCAGGTAAATGCCGACAACTCCCGGCATATCAATATCGTAGGTTTTATTCAAAAGCTGCTTTACAAGCTCCGGACCACCTTCTCCAATTGCCATGGTTCCCAGTGCCCCGTAACGGGTATGGGAGTCTGATCCAAGGATCATCTTTCCGCCGCCTGCAAGCATTTCTCTTGCAAACTGGTGAATAACTGCCTGATGAGGAGGAACATAGATTCCGCCGTATTTCTTTGCACATGTCAGTCCAAACATATGGTCATCTTCGTTGATGGTTCCACCGACTGCACACAGACTGTTGTGACAGTTGGTGAGTACATAAGGAATCGGGAACTTCTCAAGACCTGATGCCCTGGCGGTCTGGATGATGCCGACAAATGTAATATCGTGGGAAGTCAGCTTATCAAATTTGATCTGCAGTTTTTCCATGTTGCCGGATGTATTGTGACTCTTTAAAATTCCGTATGCAATGGTTTGTTTCTTTGCATCTTCCGGTGTAACAGTCTTTCCTGTCTTTGCCTGGACAGCAGATGCCGCTTCCGGTGAATTAATGACAACATCCCTGCCGTTGACCAGGTATGCGCCGTTCTCATATAACTTCATAGTTTCCTCCTTGTTTTCGAAATCATGGTTAATGGTAATTATATAATAAAATGTATTTTTATGCAACGACTGCAAACGTAATGGATGCCGCAAACAGATCGCCGTCTACCAGGATTGCAAACTCACCGCCCATCAGCTGTGTAAGATTCTTTGCAATGGACAGTCCAAGACCGCTTCCCTCTGTCGTGCGGGATTCCTCTCCCCTCACAAAACGCTCCGTCAGGTCTTTCCTCGCCGCTCCCTGTTCCGGCAGCGGATTTTTCGAAATATTTTTGATACGGAAAACCGCATTGTTCTCCTCTACTTCCAGATCTACATAAACCCTGGTATTTTCGAGTGCATATTTTGCCGCATTGGTATACAGATTTTCAATTGCACGGTAGAGCTGCCGTCCGTCTGCCCGGATCATCACCGAATTGTGCGGCAGTTTCGTCACAATGGTCAGCCCCCGTGCCTCAAAACGTTCATTGAACTCACCCCCCGTCTGGTACAGTAGTTCTACCAGATCGATGGTCTGCATATCCAGCTGGATATTTCCGGAACTGATCTTTGATGCTTCGACCAGATCCTCCGTCAGCTGTTTCAGCCGCTGGGATTTTTCATCCAGAACCCGGATATAATTACGTGCATTTTCGTTTTCCAGGTTTTCACGTTTGAGCAGATCCACATAATTGACAATGGAAGTAAGCGGTGTTTTGATATCATGGGAAACATTCGTGATCAGGTCTGCCTTCATCCGTTCATTCCGGATCCGCTCCTGAATGGCTTCGCTCAGCCCTGCACGGATATTATTCACAGAAGCTGCAATGCCTCTTTCCTGTCCGTGAAACTGTTCCACATCCAGTGTCGTATCCAGTGCCCCTGCCGCAATTTTTTCAATTGCATGCTGGATCTCATATCTTTCGCGCGCCTTACGCGTACACAGTCTGGGATTCTGTCCGGAGATAAACACCCGTCTAAGGAAGCTTCCTGCCTGATAGATCAGACTGTATGTCAGAAGGGTATTGTTTTTGACCCGCCGGACAATGCTCATATAAAACAGCAGGAATACAACATCGACCAGATACCCGACTGTTCCGACCGCTACCATCAGTCCGGACAGTTCAAACTGGATGTCATGGAGATTTCTCCCCAAAAAGAGCACAAGATAAATGAATGCCACAAAAAGCACCATCTGGATATCCGTATAAATTTTATCGATCCAGGTCAGGTAAATGGTTGCATCCTCCTCCGACCGGCGCCCTGCAACACCTGTCAGATAGGCAAGAAATACAAAGCTTCCGACCATGCCGATCACCATAAACAGGCTGAGAATCCTCAGCCCTCCGATATGTCTGCGCAGATTGTATCCGATCCCATAGATTCCGCAAAGCATCATAATCAGGAACATCTGATGCATGACAATGGCTGCGCCCTTTTTTCCGCTGGAGAATTCTTTCATAGACAGCTACGCCCCCGCTTCGATTTTATAGCCGACACCCCAGACCACTTTCAGATACCGCGGTTCTTTCGGATTGATTTCGATTTTTTCCCGGATATGCCGGATGTGGACAGCAACTGTATTGTCAGCGCCAATTGCTTCTTCATTCCAGATTTCCTCATAAATCTGACTGATGGAAAATACTTTTCCTTTATTTTTCATTAAAAGCAGAAGGATGTTGTATTCGATCGGAGTCAGTTTGACCTCTTCCCCATCTACCGTAACTTTTTTTAATTCATCGTTAATAACCAGGCCGCCGGCTTCATAAACGGCATCACCGGAAGGGGTGCTCGAAAGTGTGGTATAACGCCGCAGCTGTGACTTCACACGGGCAACCAGTTCCAGCGGATTAAACGGCTTGGTCACATAATCGTCCGCCCCCACGTTCAGCCCCAGAATCTTATCCGCATCTTCTGTCTTGGCAGACAGGATGATAATGGGAATGCTGCTTGTTTTACGTGCCTGGAATGTCGCACGGATTCCATCCAGTTTCGGCATCATCACATCGATCACCATCAGATCAATTTTCTTTGTGCGAAGCATATCCAGAGCCTGTTCCCCGTCATATGCTTTTACTACCTGGTATCCTTCCTGAATCAGGTAAATCTCAATTGCGTCTACAATTTCCTTGTCATCATCACACACCAGAATCGTCATGCGGATGTCCTCCTATCAGGTTCTTGATCTTGTTCTGAAAGCCGGCGGATTTTTCTTTTTCTTCTGCCGCTTCCTGTTCTTCCTGTTCATCTTTCCACTTAAAATAATCAGCATCCAGATTCACACGCAGTTGTTCTTCCAGCTGCTTTAACTCTTCATCGTCATCTTCTACCGTAACCGGTGCCGGAATCTCCGGCTTCGGCGACAGCTTCTTTGGTTTTTCCACCGGCTTTTCCACCGGCTTTTCTACTGGTTCTTCCGTAAGGTCTTCTACCGGTTCTTCCGGTACGGAAAGTCCAAGCTTATCCAGATATTCCTGGTTAATCTTAATATCGGTCTGCCGGTTTGCGTAAATTGCTTTTTCTTCCCGCTTCTCCTGCTCGTACTCCGGTCTTCCTTCCATCTTTTCCTTCTCAATCTCGCGGTTCCGCTCCTCGATGATCTTTAAGTACTTTTCGGTATCAACCAGATCCTGCAGCTGTCCTTTGAGTTCGGACTTGTTGGTTCTTAATGTCTTTTCTTCTTTTTCCATCTGTTCTTTAATTTCCTGATAGATGGCACCGACCTTTTTGTCTGCCTCCTGCATGATATCCTGCATACGGTTTAACGTTTCATCCATATACATGACAGATGCCGCATAAATGTCCTCTGCCTTACGGCTTGCATCCCAGATGATCTGATCTCCCTTTTTATGGAAATCGCGCTCTGCCTTGTCACGGCTTCGAATGGTCAGCTCGTATTCATCCATAATCTGATAAATACAGGTATTTAATTCTGCCAGCAGATCAATCACCTGCTGCTTATCTATGATAACTTTACTCGGCTCTTTCGGATACGGCTCACTCTTCGACAGCAAAACGTGAAGACTGCGCAGTACCTTTTCCGTATTGTCCTGTGCTCCCATGTGTCCTGATTCCTTCCATAATAGATAATTCCGTACTTTCTATTATAATCAATCCCCCTATAATACGCAATATTTTAGATTCTTAGGTTTTTCTAAATTTTATTACACAAAACTTTATTTTTTACAGACACAAGGTTATAATAATTTTTTGAAAATGAACCTGTTTAATAAAGGATATATACTATGAATATCGTCAAAACTTACGGAAATTATATTAAAAAATATGCCGGCACCCACCCGGCAGTTTCCCGCAAAATGATTGACATCGGATTACATCTCGAACAGTTCCGGACTGAACATTTTGCAGAAAAAACAATGCCGAAAGCATATCAGAAGCTGAATACGCTCGGCGTAAAAAATACGCTTCATGCGCTGGAATACCCGGAATCCACGGTCTGGTGCAATCTGTTTGCACCCGTGGAAATTTTCCAGTGCTTCGGACTCAGTGCGCTTTCCATGGAATGTCTTTCCTCGTTTCTCTCAGGATTTACGTGTGAAGACTATTTTATCGACCGCGCAGAAAGCCGGGGAATTGCCTCCACGCTCTGTTCCTATCACAAAGATTTTATCGGTGCCGTAGACTCCGGAATTATTTCACCTGCCAGACTCGGTGTGACAACTTCCATGATTTGTGACGGCAATATTAACACATTCCGCTATGTCAGCCGGCACACGGATCTTGACACTTATGTGATCGATGTGCCGGACAGCTGTTCTCCGGAAGCCGTGGAATATGTGACCATGCAGCTGAAAGAACTGATTCAGAAACTGGAAGCACTGACCGGAAAACGTCTGTCCATGGATGACCTGTCGGAAACACTTGCCCGCGAAAACCAGTCGAAAGCTTATTACAAAGAGTTTTTAAAACTGCAGGCAGAGCGCTATTATCCATCGACACTGACTCTGCAGATGTACATGCTTTTTGCCACCCACTTAAACATCGGAACACCGGAAACACTTGATCTGTTCCGCAGTTTTGCCGAGGATATCAAACAATATCCGAAATATGACGGCACCCGGATTGTGTGGGTACATCTGCTTCCTTTTTATCAGGAAACACTCAAACACTATTTTAACCTGAACAGAGATTACCAGATCCAGTGTACCGAAATGAACCTGGATTACATGGACGAACTGGATACCACCCACCCACTGGAAGCACTTGCCACTAAAATGCTAAACAATCTCTATAACGGTCCATACGAAAAAAAAGCAAATATGCTCGTAAAACTGGCAAAAGAAATGCATGCCGATGGCGTCATTAACTTCTGCCACTGGGGCTGTAAGCAATCTGCCGGCGGAGTATTCCAGCTTCGCGAAACACTCAAGGCCGCGGATATTCCACTGCTCGTTCTGGATGGCGATGCCATGGACCGCCGGAACAGCCATGACGGACAGATCAAAACCCGTCTGGAAGCTTTTCTGGAAATTCTGGATAAAGAGAGGAATTCATCATGTTAGGTTATGTATGTAAATATACCCCCATGGAATTATTTGAAGCCATGGACACGGAAATCACACGTCTGGAACCATCCGTTACGGATTTTAACCACGCGGACACCCTGATGCACGCCAACATCTGTTCCTATACCAAGGCCGTGCTGGAAGATGTGATGGAACATGACTATGAGGGTGTCATTCTGACTACCTGCTGCGACAGCATCCGACGTCTGTATGACACATTAAAAAGCCAGTTCCCGGATAAATTTTTCTTTTTGCTGGATATTCCCCGCAAATTTAATGATTTCGCAGTAGCACTCTATGAGCGCCAGTTAAAACAAATGCTCACGGAGTACGAGGCTTTCTCCGGAAAAACACTGGATCTGAAACGTTTTGTTTCCATGATGCAGAACAAAGCAGCTCTGAAAAAACAGGAAAACACCCGCATGTCTTCCAGTGCAGTGTCCGAAAAAGGAAACGGACAAAAACTCAATATCGGAATCATGGGTGCCCGATGCAACAATGAAATCCGTCAGCTGCTTGTCGACCGCGGTGCCAATCTGCTGTTTGATTTAACATGCACCGGACTTGCACGTGATTTTTCCATTACAGAGGATCAGGTCCTGCATTCTTATGCTGCCGCGCTGCTAAACCAGATTCCATGCATGCGCATGTTAAAAGCAGCGAACCGTGAACATTTTCTTGACGGTTTTACCGACCGCCTGGATGGAATTATATATCATACCGTCAAATTCTGTGACTCTTATTCTTATGAGTATGCGGATTTCCGCCAGCGGCTGGATCTGCCGATTCTGCTGGTAGAAACCGATTCCACCAGACAATGTGCCGGACAGGTCCGGACCCGTGTGGAAGCCTTTATGGAAGAATTGAAAGTGAAAAAAGGATTGTCCCTGACCGGGGAAAAACAAATGATAAAAAGAAAGGGTGATACAGTGTATACATTAGGAATTGACAGCGGCTCTACCTCTACAAACACCGTAATCTTAGACGAAAACAGACAGATCAAAGCATTTTCAGTTGTCCGCACCGGAGCCAAATCTTCCCAGAGTGCAGATGCCGCACTGGCAGACGTTCTGAAAAAGGCCGGACTTAACCGGGAAGATATTTCCCTGATTGTATCCACCGGTTATGGTCGTGTCAGCATTCCATTTGCGGACAAAAATGTAACCGAAATCAGCTGCCACGGAAAAGGTGCGCATCTTCTCTTCCCGGACGTTCACACGATCCTCGATATCGGCGGTCAGGATAGCAAAGCCATCCGGCTGAATGACAATGGAGAAGTTGCCGATTTTGTCATGAATGATAAATGTGCCGCCGGAACCGGCCGCTTTCTGGAAATGATGGCGCGCTCCCTGGAAATCAGTATCGACGAACTTGGCCCGGTATCCCTGCAGTCCAAAGAAAATATTGAAATCAGCAGCATGTGCAGTGTTTTTGCTGAATCGGAAGTTATCTCCCTGATCGCACAGAACAAAGAGATTGCTGATATTGCACATGGAATTCACAAAGCAATTGCCGGGAAAGCAATGTCCCTCCTGAAACGTGTCGGTCTGAATCCGGGATATATGATGACTGGCGGTGTTGCCAAGAATCCGGGTGTCGTTGCCGTGCTGGAGGAGCAGCTTGGAGAAAAACTACATATCTATGAGGAACCAGAGATTGTCGGTGCACTGGGTGCGGCATTGTATGGGCTTGAGGAGATCCTATAAACCAGAAAATAATTTTACAACAACAATCGTGATACGATTTATTTTCCAATCGTATCGCAATTGTTGTTTTTCTGTTCATTTTTCTGTTACTGTTATAAATCATTTGACTTCTGTCCGAAAATACGATATTCTGTTTTTATTGGGTTTATAAAATTATATACCACAATTACTTATGCGATACATCGCCATTGTACCGCAATCACCACTCATGGAGAGCATTTCGCTCATAAATTTCCATTAGAACCACAATTTCATAGAACTGGTCGTAACAGCTCTGTTTTTTATACTTTCTATATTGTAAAAGCAGATGCTTATGATATATACTAAAGGAAAGGTAGGACACTACATGGGGAACACTGACATTTTGACAACTTCGTTGCCAGATGCCGACACAGAAAACACAACAGAACACAGCACGATTTTCGACGATGTATTCCGAACCATCGCGCAAAAAATGCCGCAGCTTCTCATCCCTCTGATCAACGAAGTTTTCCATACTTCTTACAGCGAGGAGGAACAGTTTGAACAATTGCGAAACGAACATTACGAAAAGTACGGAACCGTGATCACGGACTCCATTATCCGGATTGGTGGACATATATACCATCTGGAATGCCAGTCCTCTAAGGACAGGACAATGGTTATCCGGATGTTCGAGTACGACATTTCGATTGCACTTGAGCATGCTTCTTTGGGGGAACATGCAATTTGGGAGATTGCGTTTCCTCAATCGTGCGTGCTTTATATCCGCAATCACCGTTCGCTTCCGGATTATCATGAAGCAATTGTAACGTTTGCAGATGGTCAGAAAGTACGTTACCGCGTTCCGGTTTTGCAGGCGAAAAGATACACGGTGGATCGGATTTTTGAAAAACGACTGCTGATTCTGCTTCCGTATCATATCTTACGATATGAGCATTTTTTGAAACATAATGGAACAAATTCGAAAAAAGTGAAGCATCTGCTGGACGATTTCCGGGAGATCAACCGAAGGTTAGAGGACGCGTCCGAAAAAGAACAAAAGTCACATCTTTATATGGATATGATTGTTTTAATTGAGAAAATCGCAGATTATATTATCCCAGAGGATAATGCTATCAGGAAAGGATTGGGTGAGATTATGGGTGGTAAGATTTTGAAGTTACGATCCGAGGAATTACTGGAACAGGGCGAAGCCAGAGGAGAAGCCAGAGGCAGAATCGATGCAATTCAAAATATGATCAAATATAACGTTCCAAAAGAAAAAATTTTACTGGATTACACTTCAGATGAATACGAAGAGGCATTAAATTCTATGCCAGTAAAAGTATAAACACACACCAAAAGGGGCTCCGAAGAGTCCCTTTTGATGTGTAATGACCATATTTGCTTTTACTGTAACAGAGAAAGTACACCCTGATTAGACTGATTAGCCTGTGCGAGCATAGACTGTCCAGCCTGTGCAAGAATGTTGTTCTTGCTGTAGTTTACCATCTCTTTTGCCATATCTGTATCACGGATACGAGACTCAGCAGAAGATGTATTCTCGGAAATGTTATCCAGGTTGTCGATGGTGTGCTCTAATCTGTTCTGTACAGCACCGAGTGCGGATCTCTGGGAAGAAACCTTAGAGATTGCATCGGAAATAGCATCGATTGCATAAGTTGCTGCTGTACCGTTCTTATCAGCTACATTTAATCCCTTGATGCCAAGATTTGCAGAATTCATAGTATCAATATCTACAGTGATCTTGTTTGTCATGTCAGCATCTGCCCCTACATGAAGGCTGAAGCTTAATGTGTTGGCAACTTTAGACTGTCCTGTTTTAATGTAAAATGTTCCATTACCATTTGCTCCATCAGTTGCAGCATAATTCTTATCAATACCAACCTTTGCATTTCCTTCAGTATCACCAATCTGGTTAGCTGCAAGTAATTCCTTTGCTGCCAGATCATATGCCTTTGTTTTAGAAATAACTGTCACATCATTATCAGAAATTCCATCTGCTGCAGCTGCACCTGTAGTATTATTCTTGGCATCGTTCATTCCTGTGATGCTCTTTGTTCCATTTTTCACAGTAGCACCAGCTTTTACTGCCGTTTTAATAGCCGCTACATTTGCAAAATCTGGTGTTGTAGTAGCGTTTTCATCATTTGGTGCTGTTGGTGTTTTTGCATACCATCCAGCAGCAATTGCTCCTGTATGAGCTGTAGTATCTTTTGCTACTGCTGCAGCATATGTATATTCCGTGCCATTAATTGTCACTTTCTTATTAGCTGCATCTGTCACATCAGTTCCATTAGCCGTAAACCAAGCATCTACATCTGCATCAGCTGCTCCAATGGTATAATTTTTTCCGCCAATACTTACGCTATCACCAAAATTTAATTCATCCATTTTAAATGTAGCGGTTCCGTCACCATTATCAGTCAAAGTTCCCTTTAATCCGGCATCATGTGCTTTCATATTGACAGTCTTCTCACCATCATCACCCTTTAACAGGTAAATCTCATTGAATTTGGTTGTCTCTGCAACACGGTCGATCTCTGTATTTAACTGGTCGATCTCGTCCTGGATCGCCTTACGGTCTGTATCCTTGGAATTTGTACCGTTTGCTGCCTGAACTGCAAGCTCATTCATACGCTGTAACATGCTGTGAACTTCTGTCAAAGCACCTTCAGCGGTCTGTACAGAAGATACACCGTCCTGTGCATTAGAAGATGCCTTGTCCAGTCCGCGGATCTGCTTTCTCATCTTCTCGGAAATGGTAAGTCCTGCTGCATCATCTGCTGCACGGTTGATTTTGTAACCGGAAGATAACTTCTCGGTTGACTTAGCCTGTGCGCCGGATGTGATACCAAGCATTCTGTTTGCGTTTGCTGCCTGCATGTTGTGTTGTACTACCATACTCATAATAGAATCCTCCTTGAACTCCCACTTTGTGGGGTATTATGTTTTTTCCTCTGGAAATCCTTTTCCTAAGGTGTTCTTATTGCGTCACTTTGCAGTAACGCGTCACAAGCATCTTTTGATGCTTTGCGACCTTGTATCAAATAAGCGAAGCGTCCCGGGTGTGCCCCGCCTATTACCAGAATTTAAAACAGATCAGGAGTTAAATTTATCTTTCAAACTCTCTGCATCTTTCTTTGCCTCTGCCTTCATCCTCTCGTTCCACAAGATTCTCTTAATTTCCTGCTGTGCCTCCTTGGAAATACCCGGCTCTGCATAATAGGTTTCCTTCTTACGTGCCGGATTTTCTTCCGTGGTGCTTCTGGCAATATTAAGTTCCCTCGGAGCATCAATGAGCAGCCTTGCGTGATTACCCGAACCACCGACATAGACCACACGGATGTCATCCCCGATATTTACGTATTGTCCCTGTTTCAATGAAAGTTTCAGCATTTTTTACCTCCATGTACGCAAAACCTTTTTGCTACGTTTTGTAACTTTTATATCGTCCATTCGCTACAGTTTATTAACCTCTATTTTTTATAATTGCTACATTTTGTTACTTTTTATCTAATTTTTCCATTCTCGTTCGTTTAAAAACCGTTTATTTTTGTGCATATTTTACATTTTTATGCAACATTCTGTAACTATATGACTATTTTTCCACTTCCCACAATAAATTAACTTCTGTTTTATCAATAGCTACTATCTGTAACATTTCATGATATGTGAAAAAATAGACTAATTTTAAGAAAAGGTGGTATTTTATTATGAGTGAAAAAAAACTTCCTCAGAAATTGAAAGAACTGAGAAAGGTAAATAATTACACGCAGGATTATGTAGCCGCGGTACTTGGTATTGTCCGCCAGACATACAGCCATTATGAAACTGGCAGACGGACACCGGATGCCGAAGCATTATACAAATTGGCGGGTCTATACAACATTTCGATTGACGATCTCATGCATCTGACCGTTGATATTGACCGTGAAGTTTCCTATGATGCACCGGTTCCTTCCCAGTCCAGCGAAGACTTATCTGAGTTTCTTGAATTTTTTAATGATCCCGCGAATAAAAAAAAGTACATGTTTCATACGAATCTGGAAAAAGAATTGCTTTTTTATTTTAACAAGATATCCGAAGAGGATAAGAAAGAAATTATCGAATTTACAAAGATTAAGGCGCGCAAGCCTTTATAACAGAAAAATTGCTTCTCCAGATACTGCTTTTAATGGTATCTAAAGAAGCAATTTTTTATATATTGAGATTTTCCGGCTTCCGCAAGCCTCTTGTATTTTTTTCCACAAGCTTGCGTGTCACCATCATCTGATGTCCACAGCCAGTGCATTTCAGGCGGAAATCCGCGCCCACACGCAAAATCTCCCATTCATGGCTGCCACACGGATGTGGCTTTTTTAATTTCACAATATCTCCCACTTCATACTGATACTGATTCATAGTTCTCTCCTTCTTTTTCTCCCCTTATAGACAATTGTAAAACCCGCGACGGCAGAAGCCGGAGTGTGTTTTGCAATTGTCTATTATTTTCTCTGGCTAACACTTGATCTGTGAAAAAACATTTCCAAGTCCATCTTGGATAAGAAGATCCGCACGCGCATCCATTGGAGTTGCACTCTTATTAATCAAAACAAGCTTATTTCCCCTGTAATAATCAATCAGGCCGGCTGCCGGATATACGGCAAGCGAAGTTCCTCCCACAATCAGCATATCCGCATGGCTGATATAAAATACCGCATCCTGCAGTGTTTTCTGGTTCAGCCCTTCTTCATAAAGAACTACGTCAGGCTTCACCGGACCACCACAGACAGGACAGACCGGAACTCCTTCCGAGTGGAGAATATCTTCCGCGCTGACAAACTGTCCACAGCGTTCGCAGTAATTGCGCAATACGCTTCCGTGCAATTCCATGACGTTTTTACTTCCGGCTTTCTGATGCAGACCATCGATATTCTGGGTCACGACCCCTTTCAGTTTTCCTGCTTTTTCCAACTCTGCCAGTTTGAAATGGGTGATATTTGGCTGTGCATCCAGACAGAGCATTTTGTTCCGGTAAAACCGATAGAACTCTTCCGGATTCTGCCGGTAAAAACTATGGCTTAAAATAGTCTCCGGCGGATACTTATACTGTTGATTATACAAACCATCCACACTACGGAAATCCGGGATTCCGCTCTCGGTCGATACCCCTGCTCCACCAAAAAATACAATGTTGCCCGATTCCTCCACCCATTGCAAAAACTGTTCCGTTGCTTCCATTTTTTCTCCTTTCTCCGCGAACAGGGAAAAAAGAGGCTGTCACCGTGTGACAACCCCTGTCTGATTTCCTGCGCTATATGGCAAATTGATATTTTTAATATTCTTATAATAAGGATGCCAGTTGCTACTATACAGCCTCTGTATTATAAAATACATCTTTCTTCATCTCTCCGGCAATTTGCTTTGCATTCTCCAAATCATCCAATATCTGGTATGCCGGTGTTGTTGCGTCTTTTAAATTCTCCCGGAGTTCTTCCAGTCTCTGCGCATCCTGTTGCTGCTGCTCACACTGCTGCTGGATATGGTTCGCCTGATTTGCCATCTCATCCATGGAACTTGAAATCTCTTCGCTGACAGCTGCCAGGGAACTGATGGAATCGGAAATCTTTCCCACACTCTTCTGGTTCGCATCATTGATCTCCCATGCAGAATTAATCTTCTCGCTCATATCCCCAAGTGCCTCCACCGCGGTGTTTGCACTGTCTGAACTCTTTGCGGATGCTTCTTTGATACGCTCCACGAACTCACTCATGTTGGCTGTCATGTTCTGGGTCTGTTCTGCAAGTTTACGGATCTCTTCCGCAACTACTGCAAATCCTTTTCCGGCTTCTCCTGCACGGGCTGCCTCGATGGATGCATTCAGTGCCAGCAGATTGGTCTGGCTGGAAATGGAATTGATCCCTTCAATGACTTCATTCATATTACTGATAATGTCAAAAAGCTTCTCCATATTCTGTTTCATGGTACTTGATTCACTGATCGTCTTATCGGACAGATCGCGGATAGCCGTCAGCTCCTGCTGTCCCTCTTCGATGTTTTTGTAAATCGCTGCAGATTCTTCCGATGCAGACAATATCGTATTGGTCAGTTCCTCATGCTGGTTGGAAACCTCCCCTGCCACACGCGAACTTTCTGACGCAGACTTCGTAGCGTCCTCCGATGCCTGTGCGATCTCCTGTGAAACAGATTCCATCTTGGAATTATAATCTTTTAAGGCATCCACAACCTCTGCGATCTGTAACGATGCGGATGCATTCTTTGCCAGGATCTGACCGAACTGGCTGCGTCCGTTCACCAGACGGGTATACAGTTGCTGTATCTCCGGATCTTTTGAATAATCTACATTTTTCAATTCCAGAACGGCCTGCAGACCGGCTCTGTCTGTCTTTTTTCCAAATGCCATATTATATACTTCCTCTCTGTTGTAACATACAAATCTCTGTATCTTATGCCTTTTATTCTGAACTAAAATATGTTTAAAGTCAACATATTTCTATCATAATCCGGATATTTTTTGACAATTTTGCTGCTACACACAGGTTGCCATGCGAACAATAACACGATTCTTACAACTTCAGGTTTTCCACACAAGAAATACACTTGCCACAATTCCGGCAGTGGTTGCAAAAAGGGCTCCCGGAAGTGTATATCTTGTCTTTTTTACTTTTACCGACATAAAATAAACCGACATGGTATAAAAAATGGTCTCTGTGCTGCTGAGCATAACCGATGCCGCACGTCCCAGCATCGAATCTGCACCATGTGTTTTGTAGATATCCAGTAAAAGTCCCGTTGCTGCAGAGGAAGAAAACATTTTTACCACAGCAACCGGGATCAGCTCGGTCGGAAATCCTGTCGCCGCCATTAATTTTCCAAGCCACCCGGAAATAAAATCCAAAAAACCCGAAGCCCGCAAAATACCTACTGCTGCCATCAGTCCGATTAGTGTCGGCATAATCTCCACTGCTGTGCGGATTCCGCTTTTTGCCCCTTCCAGGAAATCCTCATATACATGCTGCCGGTGCATCAGGCCATTTCCCACAATGAGCAATACCAGAATCGGAATGACTGCCTCGGATAAGTACAGAATCAAATTCATTTTTCCACCCTCCCAAATGCCTGCCGGAGCTTGATGAAAATGACAGCTGCCAACGTGGAAATACTAGTGGCAATGATGGCCGGTCCTACAATTGCAGCCGGACTTACGGCTCCATACTGGCTGCGATATGCAATGATATTCACAGGTATCAGCTGCAGGGAAGAAATATTAATGATAAGAAAATCACACATCGCGTCTGTCGCCTGATTTGACATTTTCTGCAGCCGCTTTAACTCTTTCATGGCAGAAATCCCTGCCGGGGTTGCCGCCCAGCCCAGCCCCAGAAAATTGGACACCATATTCGTTGCCATATATCTGCCTACTACGGAATTTTCCGGAACTGACGGAAACAAAAAACGTAGTATCGGTCCCATTGCAGATGCCGCACGGTTTACCATCCCCCCTTTTTCCGCAATCTTCATAAGTCCTACCCAGAATGCCATGGCACCTGTCATTGTCAGGCAAAGGCTTACCGCTTCCTTTGCCGAAGCAAGTGCCTGGTCGGTCACTGCTCCAAGATTTCCAGTCATTGCAGCATACACCACCCCGACAAGAATCATTCCACCCCATAAATAGTTCATCCGCGCCTCCTGTTTGCGTTCTTAAATCATTGTATGGGCTTTGCTTTTTTCATATTCCTTTTGCAATTACCGGATAAACCCAAAAGGGAAGGCATAGCCCAGGCTTTCCCTGCATAAATTTTCTTAAGTTTTCTTACAGGAGTTTCTGGTATGAAACATCTTTTGAAAAAACACCGGATGCTTTCCGTGGGTATTTTTCTGGCTGCGGTGCTCTCCATTATTTATGCAGCCATCCTCTCCCCTGCCGGAAAAAGTACCGGTTCCTTTTCTGACTTTTGTACCACGCTTTTTCGCGAAGAGATAAAATCCAACACCATGAATCTGCACTTTACGCTAAAAGATCCAAAAGCTGCCGGCATTGACTCTTATGAGATCACGCTTGGCAGTCTGTCCGGTGACAGTCCTCACAACCAGGCCAGACAGCTCAAAAAACTTTCGGAAGAACTCAAAAAATATTCTCACCGCTCTCTCAAAGGAAAAGACCGCTTGACCTGCCGGCTGCTTTCCGATTATATTTCACGCCAGCAGAACCTTGCTGCCTATCCCTATTACGATGAACCTCTGACCCCTTCCGGTGGTGTCACCTCACAGCTGCCTGTGCTTCTGGCAGAGTATACTTTCCGCAATACCAGAGATATTAAAGATTATCTCGGACTGTTGTCGCAGATGGATACTTATTTTTTAGGGATTTTAGATTATGAACAAAAGAAAGCCGATGCAGGACTTTTCATGTCCGATGAAGCCTGCTTAAAAGTCATTGAAGGGTGTGAAGTTTTCACCGAACATCCCGATGACAATTTTCTGATCGATACGTTTTCCAATCGGTTAAATGCCATGGATGGGCTTACGGATACCCAAAAGAATGCTTATTTGAAGCAACATTCCAAAGTTCTGAGTGATCATGTCATTCCGGCTTACAGCCAGATGATCAAAGGACTTACCATGCTGCTGGGACGGGGACATAACAACTGGGGGCTTTGTAACTTCCCGGAAGGAAAAGCCTATTACGAGGCGGTCGTGTCTGCAGATACGGGCTGTGATGACAGCGTGGAAGATCTGTTTTCCCAGATTACCAAAGCCCGGCGGGAAGATCTCACGTTCTGTCAGAATCTTTTGGAAAAAAATCCGAAACTTGCTTCCCAGTCTCCGAAACCCGATGCTGCCTTGAAAGAGGAAAATGCCATGCTTTCCCGGCTGCAAAAAGAAATCCTTACTGACTTCCCGGCACCACCACAGACAGAAGTGGAAATCTGCCACGTTGATCCGGCACTCAGTGAGTACTTGGCTCCCGCCTTTTATATTACGGCTCCGATTGATGATATTTCACATAACCGGATCTACATAAACGATGCTAAAAATGATACGGATATCTATTACTTTACAACGCTTGCGCATGAAGGATATCCCGGTCATCTGTACCAGACCATCTGCACCTCCTCCTATGGTGCTCCGGAAGTCCGCTCCCTCCTCAACTATCCTGGTTACACCGAAGGCTGGGCAACCTACACCGAAATGCAGGCTTTTTATTATGCCGGACTTAACCCGGATCTTGCCTCCCTGTTACAGCACAACCAGGCTGCAACACTCAGTCTCTATGCCACAGCGGATATCGGGATTCATTATTTTGGATGGGAAAAAGAAAAAACCGCCGCATTCTGGAGCGAATACGGCGTAGATGATACTGCCACGGTAAACAAAATCACGGATCTGATCCTCGAAGAACCGGGAAACTACCTAAAATATTATGTTGGCTATCTGAAATTCCGCCAGATGCGTGAACAGCTTGCGCTCGAAAACAAAAGCTTTTCGGTGTCTGCATTTCACGAAGCAATCCTTCGCACCGGTCCTTCGCCTTTTTCCGTTCTCGAAGAAACCGTGCGGGATCAGTTAAAATAAAGTCCATTGATCTTTTTTATTTTAACAGTGCCTGATAGATATCGCGCTTGCTGACCCCACGGTCTTTTGCGACACGTTTCATGGCTTCCTTGCGGTCAATCCCCTGGGACTCGTAATGCGCCATGTGTTCCTCCAGGGAAAGTGCTTCCCATCCGGCCTGTTCTTCCTTTTTCATCTCTTCACGGGAACGGCCGGCAATGATAAGCACATACTCCCCACGTGGCTCATTGACTTCATAATAGGATAGACTGTCTGCCAGTGTCATCTGCAGTTTTTCCTCGTGACGCTTCGTCAGTTCCCGGCAGATGGTAAGCCTGCGGTCTCCGCCGAGGGTATCGTGCAGTTCCTGCAGAGTCCTCACCAAATGATGAGGTGCCTCATAAATAATAATCGTGCGCGTCTCTGTTTTTAACTCCTCGAGTACCGCCTGATGTTCTTTCTTATCTTTCGGGAGAAAAGCCTCGAATGCAAACCGGCGTGTCGGAAGTCCTGACATGGTCAGTGCTGTAATGCAGGCGGCTGCGCCCGGCAGCGAAGTGAACGGAATGCCTTCTTCATAGCAGATGCGCACAATATCCTCCCCCGGATCGGAAATGCCCGGTGTCCCTGCATCTGTGATCAAAGCAATATTTTTGCCCTCCCGCATTTTTGCAACAAGCTGGTAGGCTTTTTCAATTTTGTTGTATTCGTGATAGCTTGTCATCGGCGTCTTAATCTCGAAATGGTTGAGCAGCCGGATGGAGTTTCTCGTATCCTCTGCCGCAATCAGATCCACCTCTTTGAGTGTCCGCAGTACGCGGTACGTAATATCCTCAAGATTTCCGATGGGGGTGGCACACAGATAAAGTGTGCCGGTTTTATGTTGTTCCATGATTGTTCCTTTCTCGTTTTGCAATGTTCTGCTATAATTTTAGAATATGATTAAAAAGCCATACTTGTCAAGTCGCAAAATTGTGATTATAACAACAGACATTTTTCATTTTATATTGTATATTTTTTTTTAAATCTCAAAAAACTAATTCTGTAATAACAGAACGACAGAAGGAGTAACACATGAATGAGGTATTTACCGTAGCACAGCTGCGTCCGGCACGGGATGGCATGACCATCTCCCGAAACGCACAAATGGGCTCAGAAAATTCGATCACCTATTTTGCTTTGGGCAAGGGCACATCCATCAGTCAGGAACGCTATGACACGACATCCATCTATATCGGTGCAGATGGCAAAGGTACGTTTCTAATCGGTACTGATGCGACAAACAAAGACCTGGTCAAAGGCGATCTGCTGGTCATTCCAGGTGGCACACTCTGCGGTGTGCAAAGCGACACCGGAGCTATTTACACAGAAATCATTATCAAACAGGAGGCTATTATGAACAATTTGGTAAAAGCAGGAGAAGTAATGAAATTAAAGGATCTGATTTCCTATGAAGAAGGAAGCATCAGTAATCTTGATGTAGCAAGCACCGACACAATGAAGTTTGTGCTCATGGCATTCGACAAAGGAACCGGGCTGACTCCACATCGCGCACCAGGCAATGCGATTATTTTCGCACTGGACGGAAAAGCAACCATCAATTATGAGGGCAGGGATCATGTAATCTCAGCCGGAGAAAATTTCCGTTTTGAGAAAGATGGTCTGCACAGTGTGACCGCAGACGAGCAGTTTAAGATGGCTCTGCTTTTGGTAATCGAATAACCCCTTTTCCATTGAAAAATATCGTGCTAAAATAACATCTGAGGGTAGAAAAGAGGATTTTATTTATGCGCGATAACACACAACATTTATATAACAATTTTGAATTAAGAAAGCTACTGATTCCCATCATTGTGGAACAGCTGCTTTCTTCTTTAATGGGAACCGCCGACACAATGATGGTCAGCAACGTCGGATCTGCAGCCATCTCCGCCGTTTCTCTGGTGGATTCCATCAATATTCTTGTCATTCAGGCACTGTCTGCGCTTTCCGCCGGAGGTGCAATCCTGTGCTCCCAATATCTCGGCAGCCAAAACAAAAAAGATGCCAACCGCTCTGCAAGGCAGGTTTTATTTGTCATGGTCATCCTGTCCGTGGCTCTTTCTGCGTTCTGTCTGATCTTCCGTGATCCACTGCTGCATGTGATTTTTGGAAAAGTAGAGCGCGATGTCATGACCAACTCCCAGATCTATTTCTTCTTTACCCTGCTCTCCTTCCCGTTTATCGGACTCTACGATGCCGGTGCTTCGATTATGCGCTCCCAGAACAACAGCCGAAATCCTATGATTATTTCCGTAATTTCTAACTTCATGAACATTGGCGGAAATGCGATTCTGATTTTTGGACTGGGTATGGGTGTCGAAGGTGCTGCAATCTCTACCCTGATTTCACGTATTTTCTGCGCGGTCGTTGTCATCTGGCAGCTGCGCAATGACAATGAACCGATCTGCATCCGCAACTATTTTGCCATCCGCCCCGACTGGTATCTGATTAAAAAAATTCTGTTTATCGGAATTCCGTCCGGTATTGAAAACAGTATGTTTCAGTTCGGTAAACTTGCCATCCAGTCTACGGTTTCCACACTTGGAACCGTAGCGATTGCCGCGCAGGCAATGACCAATATTCTGGAAAACTTAAACGGTATTGCTGCCATAGGTATCGGAATCGGACTGATGACCGTGGTCGGTCAGTGTCTGGGTGCAGGGCGCAAAGATGAGGCCATCTATTATATTAAGAAACTGTCCTGGCTGTCAGAGGCAGTCATCATCGCAAGTTGCCTGCTCGTTTTTGCACTGACCAAACCGATTACCATGCTTGCCGGAATGGAACCTGCCAGCGCAAAACTGTGCTTTTTCATGATAAGCTTCATCACGATCGTAAAGCCAGTTTCCTGGGTACTTTCCTTCATCCCACCCTATGGTATGCGCGCTGCAGGTGACGTAAAATTCTCCATGATCACCTCCTGTTGCACGATGTGGTTGTGCCGTGTAAGCCTGTGCATTTATCTCTGCCGGGTATGGGGATTCGGCCCGATCTCAGTCTGGATCGGCATGTTTTCCGACTGGACGCTGCGCGCGATCATTTTCTCCATCCGGTTCCACTCCCGGAAATGGTTAAACCATCATGTGATTGACAATTGATCAATGAAAAAGCGGCACAACACGTGCCGCTTTTCTATACTATATAAAATACTCCCTTGTATCGGCTGTTAAAGTCAGCCACTCTTTTACGCTTTCAGATCCAGCGAACGGATCTCCTGTCGAACCTTCAGAATCATGGATGGGCTGACAGAAAGCTCATCAAATCCCATACGAAGGAAGGTCTCGGTCAGCGTGGTATCTGCCCCAAGTTCTCCACAGATACCAACCCAGCAGCCACCCTTGTGACCATTGTCTACAATCATCTTCAGCATCTTTAAGATTGCCGGATGATGGGAATCATAAATGTTATCAAGCTTTGGATTCTGCCGGTCGATCGCCAGTGTATACTGTGTCAGATCATTCGTTCCGACAGAGAAGAAATCCACTTCCTGTGCCAGTTCTTCGGACATCATGACAGCTGCCGGAGTCTCGATCATAATACCAAGCTCGACATCCTTGTACGGAATCTTTTCCTCATCCAGTTCTTTTTTCACTTCCTCGATGATCTTCTTTATGGTCTGTACCTCTGTGACAGAAATGATCATCGGGAACATGATGGTGATGGTTCCGTAATAGCTTGCCCGATACAGTGCACGAAGCTGTGTCTTGAATACCTCGCGGCGGTCAAGGCAGATACGGATCGCACGGTAACCCATTGCCGGATTATCTTCTTTGTCGAGTCCGAAATAATCCACCTGCTTGTCCGCACCGATATCGAGTGTACGGATGATGACTTTCTTTCCTGCCATTGCCTCAGCTACCTTGCGGTATGCTGCAAACTGTTCTTCCTCGGTTGGATAATCCCTGCTCTCCAGATAAAGGAATTCGCTTCGGAACAGTCCGATGCCGCCGGCATCATTTGCCAGTACCGATGCCACATCCCCGACACTTCCAATGTTGGCATACAGGTTAATTTTTGTTCCATCCTTTGTGATGTTTTCTTTGCCTTTGAGTTCCTGCAGCAGACGTTTCTTTTCTTCGTCCTCTGCTTTTTTCTTCTGATAAGCCTCCATCACAGATACCGGTGGATCGATGATGATTTTTCCTTCATAACCATCCACAATACCCATTTTTCCATTGACGTCTTCCGGAAAATCTACTCCGATCAATGCCGGAATATTCATAGTACGGGCCAGAATCGCGGTATGGGAATTGGTGGAACCGTGACGGGTGACAAAGGAAAGCACCTTCGATTTATCAAGCTGTACGGTCTCACTTGGTGCCAGATCATCGGCAAGTAAAATCACCGGCTCATCGGCATTCAGGTCATTTCCTCCGTTGCCCTGTAAAATGGAAACCACGCGATTAGACACATCCTTGACATCTGCTGAACGCTCGCGCATGTAGTCATCATCCATCGCTGCAAACATTTCGGAAAACGTATCTCCTGTGGATGCCACGGCATATTCTGCATTTACCTGCTGACCTTCGATCATATTTGTGATAGATTCTACGTAATCGAGATCTTCCAGCATCATCTGATGTACTTCAAAAATTGCAGCGTTGACTTCACCGACTTCCTTTAACGCTTTTTCATAAAGTCCCGCCAACTGCTGTTTCGCTGTCTCCCTGGCATCTTCAAAACGTTTGATTTCTTTTGCGGTATCGGTTATTTTCTCCCGCTTCACCTGATTTTCTGATTTCTGATAAATGGCAAGGCGGCCGATTGCCACCCCGCTGTATACGCTTTTGCCCTGAATTGTCATAGCGTCACCTCATCCTTTTCCTGATTCATTCTCTGCGAAAAGTTCTAAAAACCTATCTTACAGCTTCTCCTCTAAGAATTTGCCAAGTGCTGCAATTGCTTCTTCTTCCTGGTCTCCATCTGTCTTTAAGACGATTTCCTGTCCGCATTTTACACCAAGTCCCATAACTCCAAGGATTCTCTTGGCGTCAACTTCCTTACCATCTTTACTGATGGTTACTTTGCATGGATATGCGGCTGCGGCTTTCACCAGTTCTCCTGCAGGTCTTGCGTGGATTCCCTGCTCGTCTTTGATGGTATACGTAAATTCTTTCATGATCATTCTCCTTTTCTTTTTGTTGTTGCTTCCTCCGTTTCCGAAGGAAGCTTTTTGTGTGTATCTCCTGTCAAATGGATTTATTATGCTGCATCCTTTTTGATTACGCCAAGCATTACGGCTGTAATAACAGAGCCGACAGCCCATGCAAGGATGTATAACAGTGGATGGCCTACCGTTGCAAATACAAAGATTCCACCGTGTGGAGCCATCAGTGTGCACTTAAACAATGCGGATAAAAATCCGGCAACTCCGGCACCAACCAAGGTACATGGAATTACGTGCAGCGGATCTGCTGCTGCAAATGGGATGGCACCCTCGGTAATAAAGGAAGCACCCATAACGAAGTTGGATACCTTGGATCCACGTTCTTCCTTTGTAAATTTCTTCGGGAAGAACTGGCAGGCAAGCGCGATTCCGATCGGAGGAACCATACCACCGACCATGATCGCTGCCATGGCAATGTAACATGCCTGCACAGCCGGGTCGCCTGGCTGTGCGCCTTTTTCAAGCATCTGGCTTGCAGTTGCCAGTACGCCGGTACCAAATACATAAGCGGCTTTGTTGATTGGGCCACCCATATCAATGGCCATCATGGCTCCCAGGATCAGACCAAGTACGGTAATATATCCTGCATCGGAGATTGCGGTCAGTCCATTGCTGAGTCCGGTATTGATCAGTCCGATCAATGGGTTAAAGATGAAGCACATTAAAATACTGATAATTAAAATTCCAAGCAACGGATAAATCAGAGTCGGCTTGATTCCGTCTAAGGAAGCCGGCAGTTTTGAAAACGCTTTTTTCAGGAACAGTACAATAAATCCGGCAAGGAATCCGGCTAAGATTCCGCCGAGGAAACCGGAAACCGTGTTACCACCGTTGGCTCCCTGGAATGCAAAATCTGCGATAAATTTCTGGAAACCAGTCGTAGAATCTGCCCAGTTATATCCGGTGATAAGTGCATTACCACTCGAAGCTAACAAACCGCCTGTAAAACCTACCGCAAGTCCCGGCCGGTCAGCAATCGAATATGCAATGTAACCTGCCAGTACCGGAACCATCAGTCCCATCGCCAGACCACCGGCATATTTGAAGAATGCGGATAACGGGGTGCAGGAACCGAATGCCGATCCACCCGTTGCACCATAGCCAAGCAGGGTATCGATCAGAAATGCAATCGCTGTCATGATACCACCGCCGATAACGAACGGAAGCATGTGGGATACCCCGCTCATCAGGTGTGTGTAAATCATGTGTGCGGTAGAACCACCCTCTGCTTTTTCTTCTTTTCTGCTGCCCTCTGCCGCATGGTAGACAGGTGCATCACCGGCCACGGCACGGTTTAACAGCTGCTCTGCCTTGTTGATGCCGTCTGCAACCTTGCACTCGATGACTTTCTTTCCATCGAAGCGGTCCATCGGAACTTTGGTGTCAGCTGCAACGATGATTGCGGCCGCTCCTGCGATCTCTTCATCGGTAAGCACATGCTTGGCTCCGCCGGAACCTCTGGTCTCTACCTTAATCGTGATCCCCATCTCAGCCGCATGCTTCTCTAAGCTTTCCGCTGCCATATAAGTATGTGCGATTCCGGTCGGGCATCCGGTTACGGCAAGTACCTTGTATTTTGCCCCAGTTTCGTCTTCTTTTTCATCCTCATCTTTTGCGCTTTCCGCATCATCGATGACTTTTAAGAATTCGTCTACGGTCTTTGCATTTTTCAGTCCGTTGGTAAAATTCTCATCCATCAGAAGTACGGAAAGTTTGCTGAGCACCTCCAGATGTACATTATCCTCGGTGTTTGGAGCTGCAATCAGAAACAGTAAATTGACAGGTGCTCCATCTAACGCGTCAAACTCTACACCATCCTTTACCACCATAGCTGCCAGTCCCGGTGCTTTCACAGCATCTGACTTGCAGTGTGGGATCGCAATTCCCTCTCCAATTCCGGTTGTTCCTTCTTCTTCTCTTGCAAAAACCCCCTTGCGGTAAGTTTCCACATCGCGGATTTTTCCGCTTTTTGCCATGAGATCAACCATTTTGTTTAAAACATCCTGTTTTCCGGCTGCAGAACCGTTCAGTTCAATGCTCTCGGCTGCAAGCAAATCTCTGATTCTCATAGTATACCTCCTTAAAATAATTTTTTATTTGCATCCATCAATGCAAGTACTTCCTCTTTTGTTGCCAGCTCTTCGGAAAAAGCACTGGCACTTCCGGTACATACACCGTAGCGGAACGCATCTGCATAGCTGCCACCATTTAAATATCCATATATAAAACCAGCCACCATGGAATCTCCGGCGCCTACCGAATTGACAAGCTTTCCTTTCGGTGCATCTGCCCGGAACTCCTGACCGTCTTCCGTCACAAGGACGGCTCCGTCACCTGCCATGGAAACAAGAACATTTCTTGCACCCTTTTCCTGCATGCGTTTCGCATATTTCACAACGTCATCTTTGTCATTGATGATCGTGTGGAAAATCTCTCCCAGCTCATGATTGTTCGGTTTGATCAAAAACGGATGATACGCGAGTACATTCATCAGCAGATCTCTGGTCGCATCTACTACAATATTGAGTTTCTTGTTCTGCAGATGTTCCATGATATCCATATACATGGATTCCGGCATTGTGTCCGGAATGCTTCCGGCAAGTACCAGTGTATCGCCATCCTGCAATGCATCCAGTTTTCCGTAAAGCTTCCGGATATCTTCTGATGCAATCTTTGGTCCCTGTCCGTTGATTTCCGTCTCGGTCTGTGCCCGGAGTTTTACGTTGATACGGGACAATCCTTCGGTAACGTGAATAAAATCTGCGGTAACACCTTTCTCCTGAAGAAGCCGTGTGATGGCATCTCCGGTAAATCCTGCCATAAATCCAAGTGCGGTGCTTTCTTCCCCGAGATTTTTCAGTACCATTGAAACATTGATTCCTTTCCCACCCGGAAAAATAATTTCCTTACTGGTACGGTTGACCACACCGGTCATAAAGTTGTCCACATTTACAACGTAATCAATGGACGGATTAAATGTTACGGTATAGATCATTCTTTCACCTCCACAATATTTTTGTATTTTTTAAGTGCCGGCTTGTACAGCTCCGTTGTTAAGATGGTTGCCTGATCAAAATCAGCAAATTTCACACTGGAAAGCTGGTCAAACTTGCTGGCATCTGCCAGAATATAGCAGCGTTTGCAATTCTTCATGGAATATTTCTTTACCATGGCTTCCTTGATCTCCGGGGTGGAATATCCTTTGCTGACGCTGATTCCGTTCGTTCCCCAGAATCCTTTGGTAAAGTTATACTTGGAAAGCATCTCCATGGCTTCCTCCCCGACGATCGCCTCTGTCTGGGATTTGAATTCGCCTCCCAGCAGATAAACACGGCAGCCCTTTTCTGCCAGAAGCTTTGCATGGCTGATGGCATTTGTTACAAACACCGCCTGTGTCTCCTTAATAAAAGGGATCATCGCCTCGGTGGATGTTCCGGCATCCAGATAAACAAAATCATCCGGGCGGATGAGGGATGCTGCATACTTTGCAATTGCATTCTTTTGTTCCGCATTCATCGTCTTACGGTTTCTGACATCCTCATCATGTGTACTCACACTCGGCCGTCTGGCGATTGCACCGCCATGCACCTTGGTCAGAAGACCATTCTCATCCATTGTGATTAAGTCCCGGCGGACGGTTGATTCTGAAGCGTCAAGTGCAGTCATAAGTTCCTGTATTGTGGCACTTCCCTCCGCTTCTATTATGGACAGTATCCTTGAAAATCTTTCTTCTGCAAGCATATGCCTCACTCCTTTGTTTTCTTTTTCGTTCACAATCTTTCAAAATCGTTCATTTGATAGTTTTCATTATAGTGTGGTTTTCTGTCACGGTCAATCATTTTCCGTCAAAATCATTCACAAAAACAGAACTGGGATTTTGTGCATAATGTCATTTAATATAGTGGCTCGAAAGGACAGGGCATGGTTCAGACAGAGGCAATCCGGCTCATGCTCCTTGCAATTAAGAGGCTGTAGGAATTTTTATTTCAATTATTATCAGGCGGACGCAACCGGTGGTCATTCGCCTTCCGGGCTCAGTGACCACCTGACTCGTACATCCATGTACGAGGCTTGCTGAAAATCGAAAAAATTCCAACAGCCTCTAAAATGCAAGAGAAATCGCTGGATTGCCTCTGTCTGAACCATGCCCTGTCCTTTCTATCGTTTCATTATCGTATAAACTATCATGTAGTAAGCACAAAAATACAATTTGTTCTACAAAAAGAACAGCATACTTATTGAGAGTATGTGTATTATTTGCTACAATATCCCCGGAATATGACAAAACAGGTTTTTCTGTGAGTTTCTTGGTATTATCTTATAGAAATGCAGAAAACTTTATTTTACAATGATCCATTACAAACACAAGGAGGAATTATCATGAGAGGCGTTGAAACCCGAATTCAGGAAATCCGTCACAAAATTTTTACAGAAGTAGCCCGTATGGCTTATCATACCGAATGGCCTGTAAAGGAACGTATGGAAGAACTTCCATATAAGATTATTCCGGGAGAAACCGGAAATTTCAGAAACGATGTATTTTTGGAGCGTGCAATTGTAGGCGAACGCCTGCGTCTGGCAATGGGCCTGCCAAACCGCAGTGCAGCAGAGCATGCCCCGGTATCCGATGGCATTGAAGCTGCTGACCAGGCAGAAACTTACTATACTCCGCCTCTCATTAATGTCATTAAATTTGCCTGCAATGCCTGTCCCACAAAACGTGTGCACGTAACAGACGGCTGTCAGGGATGTCTGGCACATCCCTGTATGGAAGTATGCCCGAAAGGAGCGGTTTCCTTAGACCGTACCACCGGCAGATCTATCATTGACCAGGAGAAATGTATCAAGTGCGGCCGCTGTGCAAGTGTCTGCTCCTATAACGCCATTATCATTCAGGAACGTCCATGTGCCAAAGCGTGCGGTATGGATGCCATTACTTCAGATGAAAACGGCAAAGCCAATATCGATTATGACAAGTGTGTTTCCTGCGGTCAGTGTCTGGTAAACTGCCCGTTCGGTGCCATTGCTGACAAATCCCAGATTTTCCAGACAATCCGTGCCATCCAGTCCGGTGAAAAGGTTTATGCAGCTGTCGCTCCTGCATTTGTCGGTCAGTTCGGACCAAAGGTTACCCCTGGCAAGCTGCGTGCTGCCATGAAAGAACTCGGGTTTGCAGACGTTTTTGAGGTAGCAATCGGTGCGGATCTGTGCGCAAAGCAGGAAGCAGAAGATTTCTTAAAAGAAGTGCCAGATGAACTTCCATTCATGGCAACTTCCTGCTGTCCGGCATGGTCTGTCATGGCAAAGAAATTATTCCCGGATCACGCCAACTGTATTTCCATGGCACTGACTCCGATGACATTAACTGCACGTCTTATCAAAAAGCATAACCCAAATGCGAAGGTTGTCTTTATTGGACCATGTGCGGCTAAAAAACTCGAAGCAATGCGCCGCAGCGTCCGCAGTGAAGTAGATTTCGTGCTCACCTTTGAAGAAATGGCCGGTATTTTTGATGCGAAACATGTGGATCTGGAAAACATGGAAGAAGATCCGGATGGTGTAAGTGACGCTTCCACCGACGGAAGAAACTTTGCCGTTGCCGGTGGTGTTGCACAGGCTGTCGTAGATGTCATCAAACGGGATCATCCGGAACAGGAGATCAAGGTGGCAAATGCCGAAGGATTAAAGGAATGCCGTCAGCTTTTAAAACTTGCCACATTAGGCAAATATCCGGGCTATCTGCTTGAAGGCATGGCCTGTCCGGGCGGATGTGTCGCCGGTGCCGGAACCATGCAGGCAATCAAGAAATCCCAGACAGCGGTCGGTCTGTATGCCAAGAAAGCAAACCATCAGTTCTCAAGCGAAACCGAATACATCAAAGAACTGGATAAACTGGTGGATTAAGTATCTGCCATGTAAAAAAGCCCTGCGCTTTCGGAAATTCCGAAAACGCAGGGCTTTTTGTCTGTTATTTTATTCTACTTCAATTCCAGTATCAAAGGTCCATTTCCACTGACCAAAGGAAGATGTGTATCTGCTGGTTCCTGCAATATCATTGTCAATCATGATTCCGCTGCATGTAGAATGAATCCGCCAGTACCTACTGTTTCCATACTTATGCACAATCGTGCGGCCACTGTAACTGTACTTATCTCCTGCAGATCTCTTAATCGTTCCTTTCGCATAGACACCAATATCTTCCAGATAATCCTTTACCGCTTCCATCGAAGAAAATTCTCCGAAATATATGGCTATATGGGAGGAAGAACCACCCTTTCCATAAACAACAACATCTCCAAGTTCCAACTGGGAAAGGCTTTTCCCACTGCTTTTTCTTCCAATAGACTTCTTTGTGCCGGAATTCCACTGGATCGCACCCTTTGTTGCAACCCCTGTTGTATACGAAATACTCGATCCGCTTACCCAGTCTCTGGTACAATGTGCTCCAACACTGACATTTTTCAGTGCAGTCCCTTTCCGTCCCTTACTCTCCAGACGATTCAGAGCTGCCCGTGTGTATCCACTGCAGTCACAGCGGATTCCATCAACCACACTGCCATAACTCTTTCCCAGAAATCCCTTACACAATGTTTTCCGGTAATTATCCTGTGCCACAACCGCAGTACTTTTCTTTCCTGCTGCTTCTGCCGGTGCTGCAGTACCCCCTGCTACAACTGCCGCCAGCAAAATACCTGCGATCAGCTTCTTACCCCATGTAACCTTAAACTTCAATGCCTATCCTCCAATTTGTTACAACTTTGTTACTTAACTATAACATATAGTAACAAAAATCAGAGGCTTTTTCAAGAAAAATGTGCAAAAAAGTTTCATTTTTATCTCATTTTTTATGTATTTTTAATATTTTTTGGTCTCAATCTCCTGGAAATCATTTTTCAAATCATACGAAATAAGTGAAAAATCATCCCGTTCCACATGAAGCACATAAAAACGGTCACCCGAAGAAAGTCCCCTCATCTGTTCTGCACCGGTCCACGTATCCATTTTCTGCTGTGTTCTCTTTAAGGAAATTTTCTTTACAAAAGACGTTCCATCCCACTGAAACAGCATATACCTGTTATAATTGGTTTTGGTCCAGGTCTCTGTCGCAAATCCGACCAGTCCACGTCCGGTATCTACAAATGCACACTTGTAATTCTCTGCGGCACTGCAGAAATCTTCGTTTATCGTCACAGAATCCAAAATCCTGAGGTTTATCGGATCGGAGATATCAAACATTGTCAGTTTTACCCCTGTCTTCTCGCTTGTCTTAGCATTGGTTTCATAGCCGATGCCAAGCAACAGTCCATCTCCAAACGGGTGCAGATAATCGGAATATCCTGTCATCTTCACATTTCCCAGCGGCTTCGGATGTGCCGGATCGGAAATATCTACTGCAAACAACGGGTCGGTATTATGATAAGTAATGAAATATGCTATATTTCCCAGATACCGTGCCGCATAAATTTCTTCTCCCTTTGCAATATTTTCCAGCAATCCCTCTTTTTTCAGGTCCGCATCCAGCAGATACAGGCGGTTTTCGGATAAAGAATTTTGGGAATCTGTTGTCAGAATACGAAGTTCTCCCCCACTTTCCGAAATAGCAAACGTATCCCGGATCGCCCCCTTTACGGTTGTTTCTGCAATTGCTGAAAACATTCCATTCTTATAAGAAAACTTGGCGATCTTTGTCTTTTCTCCACGCTCATATTCCATCTGATACAAATAGATTGCATCCGTTCCCATATAAACCTGTCGTCCGCTGTCGAGAAGCACCATATGGTCTGCAGCCTTCGATGGCTCTTTAAGATTTACAGATGCCATAATGACTTCTGTTGTCCCATTCTTCTGCACATAAAAACATCCGGCATCTGCTTTTTCCCCGGCAATCTCCGGAATGACCTGAGCCTTCCAGTTCTTTCCGTCTCTGGACACCCAACGGTCAGTAAACAGATAAATAAAATTTCCAACCTTACGGGAACTCTGGTATGCTCCATCCATTTTCATGGTTGCACTTAATACCGGATTTGCGCGTTCGGAAATGTCATACGTCAAAAGAACTGTACTCACATTTCCGTCCGGTTCATAAGCGATATCTTTGTAACATCCGATAAAACCGGAATCATTGTCAGCCTCCGTGCTGTCGGACTGAATCTCCTCCTGTTGTGTTTCCCATCCCTGCTTGATAACATACAGCCGGTCATTATCCACGTATAGCTGCAAAAGGATGTCATTTTCCGTCAGTTCCGGCCGTATTTCCGACAGCTTACGCATATTTTTGTCCCGAATATCCACAATGGTCACCCGGTCATCATTCAGCACATACAGATAATTTCCGTCATTTTTGACGATGTCCCCCTCGTCCACACCGTTTACCTGCAAATTGGTGTCGGAATGGGTACCGGATGACTCTTTTTTCGCCTCGGCAGAACCGGTATCTTCCACGGAAAACAAATCATCCACTGTGCCTTCTGCCAACTCCTTTTGTGAATTGGATTTTTTCTGTACCGCTGCATATACATCCTGGTAACTTTTTGCCAGAGTAAATGCACCAATTTGTTCTTTCTTTTCTGTATCCTGCGTACTGTCGACAGTTTCTGTTACGGAAAGAGCAGCCTTTTTCGGTTGCGCATCATCGGTTCCATACTTATTCCATCCATAGGTTCCGACCGCAATCACCAGCACCGCAACTGCCGCAGCAATTCCGGCAAATCTCCGGTAATGTCTGTGTTCTTTCCTGCCTGCGGATGTCCGGTTTTTCCGCTCCTCCAGCATCTGCTGCACCGCCCCGGGTGTCAGAGTATCCGGCACGGTAATCTGCTCTGCGGATCTGTCTATTTTCTCTTTCCATTCTTCCAGGTTCTGTTCCTGCATATTCTCACCTCAATCCCTTCAGCTGTTTTTCCATCCGCTGCAACGCCCGATGTTCTCTCGACCGCACAGTATTCTCATTCATTGCAAGAATCTGTGCAATCTCCCGCGTCTTATATCCACCGAAGACATGCATTCCCACAATCATGCGGTCCTCCTCATCCATCGTAAGAAATGCACGTCGGACTTCTATATATTCCTCACGGGTATCACCCCATACATAGCCGTCCCAGCCACCGTTTTCTTCCGTCAGTTCTTCTCCCCGTTGATAGTATTCCCGCATTTTCTGTTTGCACATATTTGCCACGATACGATACATCCAGGCGGAAAAAGCATCTTCCTTCCGCAATTTCCCGATATTTTCAAATGCTTCCATCACAGCGGCACTGACCACATCCTCCGCATCCTGTGTATTTCCAAGCGTATACAGCGCAAACTGATACAGCCTCTTATAAATTGTCCCATACAATTCGGCAAACGCTGCGGTATCCCCGCGCTTTGCCCTTTTTACTAATAAACGTTCATCCATGGAAGGCCCTCCTATCTATACAGTGTATGGGAGGTATATTTTTGTTGCAAGAAAATAAAAAAAGCCCTCCCGTCAAATAGGAGGGCTGTTTCGTTCCTCGATCAGGAATCTTTTTTCGCCTTATCAATCATATAAAGAATATCTGCAAGCTCATCTTCCGGAATTTTGACATAATCCGCAAGTTCTTTCTGCGTTGGCTGTGCACCGTTCTGTTTTTTCAGATAGTTCACCGCTTCACTTACCAGCGCAACTTTTCCAACCACGGAATTTTCATTCTCATCCTCACCGGTCTGTTCCCGGATGCAGGATTTCATCGCTTCTTCCACCGCGGTAAGAAGTTCCTCTTCCACATCCACTTTTTCGTGGCTGCCGCACAGCTCGCTCAGGCGCAGGAAAAGTGCCATATTTCCTTCCTGCACAATATCCTCAAATCCTTCCGGGGAAACTGCCAGTTTCTTTGCTACTTCCAGTACGTTGCGCAGCCATGCATTGGAGAGCGCGTGTACCATGCTCTCTTCCCCTGCCAGCAGCTTCTTATACATATCAATCTGCTGCTCCTTGGTATACTCCGGAATATCTTTCAGTTCCTCCAGATACATCTGAAACATGGGAGAAGTGGAAATGTTGTCTGTGACGGAATCTTTTGCGGATTCCTTTTTCGCAGAAGATTCTTTGGTTTCTTCTTTCTCTGCGGTCTCCTCATATTCCGCTTCCTTTGTTTCCGGTTCGTTCTCTTCCGGCTGCGGATCATCATGTGGTGTTGACAGAAACTCTAACACCATCTCTTCCTGCTGTGCATTCAAATCCATATCCTTAAAATAGGAAAGGATCTCCTCTCTTGTCATCGGCTCCGCCGAAGTGCGGATAATATCCTGTACCGCACGTATGGTTTCTGTAAATGTATTCTGGTCTAACATATCAGGTCTCCTGTTCCTCATCATAACATTCGCTTCTGATCCGCGAACTGATCTCCTGCAGACATTCTATGAGGATCGGATTAAACTGTCCGCATTCCCCATGCAGGATCATTTCCAGTACCTTTTCATGCGGTACTGCTTTCTTATAAACACGCTCACTCGCCAGCGCATCGTACACATCCGCTACAGAAACTACCTGTGCGGAAATCGGGATTTCATCTCCCACAAGTCCATCCGGATAGCCTTTTCCATCGTAGCGCTCATGATGCCAGCGGCAGATCTGGTGTGCGATCTTTACCAGTGGCTCGTCCTGATAAATACCAAGCTGTTCCAGCATTTCTGCACCGATGACGGTATGCGTTTTCATAATCTCAAATTCTTCTTTTGTCAGTTTTCCCGGTTTATTCAGGATTTTTTCATCCACACCGATTTTTCCGATATCATGCAAAGAAGAAGCAAGTGCGATCATGGCTCTGGTATCCCCATCCAGATGATACTTTTCGGTTTTCTGCGCCAGTCTCTCCAGCAGCATCTCCGTAAGTTTGTGAATGTGAAGCACATGGCTTCCGCTCTCTCCGTTTCGAAACTCCACAATATGACTGAGAATATGAATCAGCATCTCGCTGTTTTTCTCTTTTTCGTTGATCTGCGTGGTAATCAGGGAAGTCAGCCGACGCTGCTTCGCATATAATTTCATGGTGTTCGTCACACGCTGATAAACGATCTGTGCATCGCATGGCTTGCTGACAAAATCCACTGCACCAAGTGCATATGCCCGCTTCACAACCTCCGGGGCATCGGCTCCAGACATCATAATCACCGGAATATCCTCAATCCAGTGATTTTTATTCATATATGTCAGGACATCAAATCCATCCATCTTCGGCAATACCACATCCAGCAGAACCAAAGAAATACTATTGACCTGCCGTTCCAGTATTTCTATGCATTTTTCTCCGCTCTCCGCCTGCAGGACATGATAATCCTTGGAAAAAATCATATCCAGAAGCGTCCGGTTGACCTCCTCATCATCCACTACAAGGATCTCCGGAATCATCTTTTCCGGTTGCTGCTGTGCGTGTATCTTTCCCTCATGATCAATCATGTTATTCTCGGTGATGGCCATGTTTTTCTTATTTTTTGCCTGATACATCAGTTTATCTGCGCGAAGCATTGCATGCTCAACAGACTCGTTCTGCGAGATCACGGCACCCATACTGACAGAAAGCTGAATGTTGGAATACCCCGGAATCACTGCATTCTGGATCTTTTCCTGAATCTCCTGCAGTTTTTCTACCAGACCATCTTCCTTTATCTCCGGCAGCACAAGAACAAATTCATCTCCACCATAGCGCACAAGCGTATCCTCTCTGCGGATACAACGCCAGATCACACCAGCAACCGCCGCAAGTGCCATATCTCCGGTCAGATGTCCGTATGTATCATTGCAAAGCTTGAAATCATCCACATCAATCACAACAATTCCGGCATTTCCCGTCCACATTTTTATCTCTTCCTCAAAATACAGACGATTATAAACTCCGGTCAGGACATCCTTATATAATTTTTCATTATATCCGGTCAGTTTATTGATCAGCTTTTCTCTGCAGGATATGTCGATTAAGGTGTCGTCCTCCAGATGATTGATCAATTCCATGACGTATGGCTGTCCATCAATTTCCATATACCGGGAGATTACCTGATAGACTTCTGATTCAAGGAATTCCAGCTTAATCATCTGCTTCTTTTCCCGCAACGCTTTATAGGAACTGCAGTTTTCGCACTTACCGTTTTTCTTCCAGAAACTGTAGCACGGACATCCATCCTGCACATTTTCGCACGTTCCTTTCCCTTGCTGGTAAAATGTCCGCTCAACATCTTCTCCTTTTAACAGACGTACTACCTGAAAAATCTTCTGATAATATTTGATTTCCTGTTCTGCTTCCTGCATGGTCATCCCGTTACCGGATTGCATTACACCTCATCCTCCTGGCATTAGAAATTCAAGTCAATTTTAATCCCCTTCAGATCCTCATTTACGAGATTGTTCTTTTTAAGAATCGTCTGGATGTGCTGCTGCGCCTCCTCCAGCTTACTCGTACCCGTCTGATCCACCGTTACATCTGCCTCCAGCCTGTCTGCCTCGACAGAACCCTCAATCATCTTCTCCTGCTGCTGTTTTTCCTCTTTCTTTTCGTCAATCTTTTCCTGCTGCTCGTCGCGCTTCTCCTGCGCTTTCTCTGCTTTCTCTTTCTCTTCTTCCTGTTTCTCGTCGATGTGATCTACCGCATCCTGTATCAGCATGCCAAAAGCATCTTTATCGGAAGCATCCAGCAGTTCATCCGCTGCATCCTGCGCTTTTTGCATATCCTGTGATTTCAGCTGGTCAAGCCTGGCGTCTGCCGCTGCCTCAGTCAGAGAAGTCACGTTACGCTGCGCCCTGTCTTTCTTGTTCAGAATGACATCCTTTTGTGCATTCAGCTGTAATGCCATGGTCTGATAATCGGTCAGAGGGGTATTCTGCAGTTCTTTCAAACGGTCTATCTCCTCCTTGGAAAAGTCATCCGTCTGCACCCCTTTCTGATAATCCTGATATTTTTCCAGCAGTTCTAAGTCTTTCTGCTCCTGGGAATCCGAATCCACCCCATAACTCTGCCGCGCGATTTCTTTACTCTCGCGAATCTGTTTCAATTCCTCGTTACACTCACGGACTTCTTTGCGTTTTTCCTCTTTCTGCTGTGCTATCTGATCCCGCTGGCTTACCGCCTTGTTATCACTGTCCCATGCGTCCCGGATCAGCTTCATCGCCTGTTTCCGGGCGCTCTGTTTCTTGTCGCTTGCAGCATTGCCTGTGGTCTGGGCAAACTGCAGATCTCCGGCATATATGGTTCCTTTGTCGGATACTTTGTTTTTGCGCGTTTCATCGTCTCCGATTTCGTATGCATTCATGTTAGCATGTGGTGCCTGAATCGTCAATGACATATGATAATTCCCCCTTTATTTTTTCATAATATCATCTTATATATCGAAGATTTTCTGGAATTTCTCCATATATCCGGCAAAATATTGTTAATAGGAACTGCTGTCTTTATACTGCTGCTCATCCACCAGATTCTGTCACACGCTCTTTGTCGGAAGACGCAAAATAATATACCGAAGCATCCGACTTCTGCAGTGTTTTCAGATAATCGCCAATCTCTTCACAGACATCTTCCACCACCTGTTCAAATGCATCCAGATCCGTCTGCTTTGCACCGCTTTCATATGCCTCCTGTTTGATTTCTTCCTCCGTCTGCGTTCCTGTCTGGCTGTCTATATACTTGCGCACCGCAAGATTCTGACGAATAACCGGCTCCATATTCTTCCAGTAAGCACTCTCTCCACCGAATCCCGCATAAAAATCGCGGATTTTTTTCCGGTTCTCCGCTTTGTTCATCTGTGTCTTCAGCAGTTTTGCATAATCATCATATTCCTGATCCGACACAGTACATCCGTTCTTTTTTGCAAGTGCATACAACGTCTTTTTTGTAATAATATCTTTTATAACCTCTTTTTTTGCGGTTTTTACCGTTTCTCCGTTTTCCACACGCAATGCCACTCCTGCCTGGATTTCCTGCCGTGTTACCGGAATTCCCTGGATACGGTAAACCACCTTTGCAGCCTTCCCCGTAAATCTGGAAACAATTGTTCCAAGCCGGAAAAAGGAAGTTCCTCCCCCTACGGACACCCCGACTCCCGCCAAAACAAGCATGGCAAGAACTGCTGCAGCTGCTCTCCATTTAAAAGAAGCCTTTCTTTGGTGCATGTCATGTTTTGGCTTATATGTATACGCTTCCTCTATAATGTCATCACTGATTTCACCGATTGCATCGGATAATTTTTCGGATTTTCTCATAACACTACACCCTCCTTCTCCAGTTTCTTTCTCAGCTTTTTGCGCAGACGCATCAGTTTTACGGACACACTGTTTTCTTTCATTCCAAACGTTTCCGCAATCTGTGCGACAGACTCCGCATACCAGTACCGTTTGACGAACATCACGCGGCTGCCAGTATCCAGTTCCCGTAAAAAGCGTTCCAGGACTTTCGTCACCTCCTGTTCTTCCCACGGCTCCTGCTCCTGCGCTGCCGGAATACATTCTTCCAGTTCCGCAAGCGATACATCGTAATAGCTGTTGCGCTTTGCCGCCATGTTATGCCGCAGCCTTTTGACGGACAGATTGCGGGTAATCCTGCAGACATAGGAGACCAGCGGATTCGGGGTCTGCGGTGGGATGCTGTTCCACACACCAAGCCACGTATCATTAACACATTCTTTTGCATCCTCTTCGTTATCTAAGATCCGGCGGGACAGGCTCTGACAGAGTTTTCCGTATTTCTGCGACAATTCGGCAATTGCCTGCTGTGACCGCTCCTGAAATAAGCGGATGATTGCAGTATCTTCCATGATGATTCCTCCCTTCTGTTGGATGCCAGTCCTTTTAAAGCCACCTGCGGCTGGGACTGGAGCATCTCTTATCTGTATACTACCGGTTTCTGGCGGGATGTGACGGGCAGATGTGTTTTTTTGTAAAAAAATAGCATCTAACATTTCTGTTAAATGCTATTCTAACCCGACTAATCAAGTCCTTCCCCAAGAAGTCCCAGCCCCTTGCGATCCGCAAGACTCTGTGCGCCTTCTTTGACTTCCTCCTTCGAATAATCGTGCTCTTCAAGAAATTCCTCCGGAAGTTCATTCAGATAATCGTAAAATCCGAGTGCTACTTCAAATGTGCCCTCTTCATCTCTTTCTAATTCTTCATACAAGCGATTTTCCGCTTCATTGATTTTTCCTGCATCGACCAGCGCAATCAGCCGGGCATATAAACTGTCCGTTGCTGTATGACGATCCTCTTCCTTATATTCATAGGTCGCGGTGTTTTTCCCAAATAAAATTTTTGCAAGCATGCGGGTCATGTCACGTACCTGCCGCATAATAATATCATTCTCGTATGCCATGATTGTTGATTTCCTTTCTTTTTTGCTGTTGTGTTTCCGGTTATTGTGCCTTTTTAGTAGCTGTATATTTTTCAGAAAACAGCACCTTTTCTATCGCTATATCTTTTGGTCTATTATAAGTTTCCTGTAATTATAAAATTCACGATGTTTGTGCTGGCAAATGGCAAATATGTTTTTTGCTGGTTGATTATGTCCTGCTTTTACTGGCTGGTGGGACTTTTTGCAACACTTTTTCTGCATATGTCCTGCTCTTGCTACCTCGAGGGACTTTTCGCGCCACTTTTCCTATATATGTCCCACACCCCTCATATTCTTGAAAACCCGGCTTTGATAACCACACTTATTCACTCTTTCTCATCTTATTATACACACTCTCTATATATTATCAATCATCCTACATCCTTTGATCTATATATTTATACTGTTGTCCCAATCATATAGAAAAAACACTTTTAATCTTTACAAAAAATATGAACCCCCCTATTTATGTGAAGCCCTGCAAAAGAAATTTTTTTGCAAAAACCGATACAGTTCCTCATCGCTCCGTATATTTACCCGTTCTGCCCGCAGATACTCCGGCAGACTGTTTTCCTCCGGATACATCCCACAAATATCCACTCCGATCACATCATATTCCGTAACCAGCGTTTTTAATATCTGTTCCAACATTCCCATTGACATTTTTCCCTGGTCCCAGTTTGTCACTGCATATTTTTCGTCCAGCACATCCTTGTCGATGGAAATATAAACAGGAACTTCATCCGGCAGTTCTTTTATTTTTTCATGTGCCTTTCCGTTTTTTAATTCCTCGTAACTGATTTCAACAAGCTTTCCATCTGTCTCCTGCTGCCTGGCTCCGGACTGTAACTTATCAAGCGCTTTCTTCTCCTGCCCGATCAAAACCAGCTTTTGCAGATACGGGTTTTCCTGCAATACCTTTTTCGCCCAGTTTCCGCAACTTAAGATATCTCCGCCCAGACTTGCATCCTGCATATCCGTGTGATGGTCAATTAACACCAGCGTAAACGGCTCCTTGATAAAATCCGTCATAATTTTGGAAATATAATGATAATCCCCCGAATCTATAAAATGAATTCCGGATACTCCGGCCGGCGCAATCAGCGCTTTTATTTTTTCTTCCGCATCTCTGCTGCAATACAGACGGCTGCCTCCGATCGCACTGCAGTCATGCCACTCCAGTCCCGGTTCTTTTCGCTTTGGATAACATTGTGTAAAATCAAAGATCATGTTTCGGTTTTTCAAACTTTCATCCTCCCTTTTTCACAGGCGATTGCAAAACACGTGCGGCACATGCGCATTCTTTGCAATGGCCTGCGATATATTATAAGAAAAAGGGGGACAGCCTCTCGACTGTCCCCCCTTCTGAATAATTAGCCTTCAATAGAAATATACTTCTTTTCTTCTACCTTCGGTGCTTCCTCTTTCTTTGGAACTTCCAGTGTCAGAACACCGTTTTCAAATTTTGCCTTCACGTCATCCTGCGTTACTGCATCGCCGACATAAAAGCTTCGGCTGCAGCTTCCGCTGTAACGTTCCTTGCGGATGTACTTGCCATCCTTATCCTTCTCATCGTTATTCTTACTGGTGGTTGCGGTTACGGTTAAATAACCATCCTTTACCTCACCTTTGATATCTTCCTTCTGGTATCCCGGAAGATTCATTGTTACTTTGTATCCTTTATCTGTCTCAGACACATCTGTCTGCATTGTTCCGTTTGATTTGTATGGGAAACCACCAAAGAAATCATTCATAAAATCGTTACCAAAAATACTAGGCATTAACATAAGTCATCTCTCCTTCCAAATCTTAATCATCTATTTTATTATCAAAGTTTCAAGAGATTATTCATTTCTCTCAACCTCTTTTCCCTTTGTTCATGATATGTTATACCACCGTTTTTAGCACTCGTCAAGTAGGACTGCTAACAATTTTTGTGAAGATTTTGTGAATTTTCTAAATTATTCTGAAAATTATATTATTTTAGCAGAAAGAGCCATCGTTTTCAAAGCTCATTTTCATGTAAAATATGCTGCATTTATGTTACATTATATAAATATATGAAAAAAATAAAAAATGCTGTAACGAAACACCGTATTTTTACATCAATAAATGTAACCCATATAAATTCCAGAAAAAAGGAGGTCGCACATGCAGGATATGGACGCAGTCTACCGTCAGCATTTTCGCATGGTGTATCAGTACCTGATGTCACTGACGCACCAGCCGGATGTTGCGGAAGAACTGGCACAGGAAACTTTCTGCCAGGCTGTCAGCAGTATCCACCGCTATGACGGAAGCTGCAAGATCACTACATGGCTTTGTGCCATTGCCAAAAATCAATATCTGTCCTATCTGCGAAAGCACCCACTGCACGAGGATCTGACAGACACCGAAGCGGAACTTCCGCACACACCGTCTGCAGAGCAGGAGGCGCTTTCCTCCGCCGGAAAAATGGAATTGCTGCAATGCCTGCACCAGTTTCAGGAACCCTACCGGGAAGTGATCTATCTGCGGGTATTTGGAAATCTCTCGTTCCGGGAAATCGGACAAATTATGGGACAGAGTGAAAACTGGGCGCGCGTGATGTTTTATCGCGGCAAGGAGCGCCTGCGAAAGGAGCTGAACAAACATGAAAAATGATTTGACCTGTGAGGTCGTACAGGATCTGCTGCCAAGCTATGTCGATCACCTGACGAGTGACGTCACAAATACGGCGATCGAAACACATATCCGGGAGTGTGCCGACTGTCGCCGGATACTTTCCGATATGCAGACTCCGGAACCCGTGCCGGCAGAAACGGCAACGGATGCTTCAACTATCGACTTTTTAAAAAAGAGCAACAAAAGGAACAAACGCCGGATTCTTGCCGCCATCCTGATCGTGACACTGTTGCTCGGCAGCATCTGGGGATATCGGACGTATTTCTACCCTGCACCGCTGAAAAATACCGCACTGATCGACTATGCGGTTACCGTAAAAGACAATAAAACCATTCAGATTAAAGGATCTTTAACCGATCAGACACTTGGTGTTGCCGGAATCGACTACTCCTGTGATCCGGATCACCCGGAAACCGTCACAATCAATGTCAAAACCAACCGCATATCGGCAGCCGGGCACAATACATTTTCCGATAAAAAGACAGAAACCCATGCCGTAAAAAAAGTATATGTGAACGATCAGATTGCATGGGAGGACGGCACCTCTATTCTGCCGAAAGCAGCACAGATTTATGCCACGATCCATCCATACGTCGGTGATATGTCTGCCAATGAAAAAACACTTGCGGCACTTGGCATCTCCAATGTATTTTCGATTGCAAACTTCAAACTGCAGACCACGGAACCCCCTTACGGCTGGACCATATATCTGGATGACGCATTTACAAAAAAACAACAGACCACAGTTGAAAAAACCATGAAAAACTATGCCATGGTCATTCTCGCCTGCACCAAAAATCTGGGAAGTGTAACGTTTTCCTACACATTGGATGGAAAAACGACAGATTTTACTTATACGAAAGAACAGGGAGAAAATGAATTTCTTGGCACCTGTAACTACTTCCGCAGTTCTGCCACAGAGTTTCAGACACTGCTTGCAAAAACCGGCATCTTAAGCGATCCCGTCTTTTCCAGACTGTCCGGAAACCAGGGATACCGCCTGACGGAGCAGCTCAACAATGTTCCGGATACAGAAATTACCGGGACGATTCAAAACGAAAAACAAAATATTATTAAGCAATATGAAAGTTATCTGCCGACCAACAGCTGGTCGCCGGGATCAATCAGCAAATCATTTTCTTCCGAAAAAGATGCACTCGCTTATATCGGATACAAAAATCTGCGGTCATTTGCCCTCCCACAGAAAGCAGACAGCATTTCCGTCAACGCAACCGCGGATAAAAAAGGAAACATCTGCTACATCTCGCTTTCCGAACTATACAGTTGTGCAGACGGACAGATCAATGTGACGGCCGCCGCCGATCTCTATACAGAATCATCCAACATCGGTTCCTATATCGATATGGACTATCCATCGTATGAGGAAACGCCGGATGCCGTATCCACCAACGAACTGTACACCACGGCTTCCGGCGATACCTGGCAACTGATTACGACCACCTCTCAGGGTGATGATTTCAATGATTCCATAGACGCTTACCGGACCGAAGACACGATTTTATATGGCATTCACATCGGTTACCCATCGAACCTGAAAGAAAGCGCACAGGCAGAACTGAAAAAAATTTTAGAAAACGGCATCGGCCAGAACTAAGGGATTTATAAAAAATTAAGAAACCTTTTTCAAAAAGGTATTGAGCCAGAAGAAAATGTTCATTATAATCCATTATAAAACAATAAGGTGAATACCCCGGCCGTATCTGGGAGAAAGGAAACATCCCATCCAGTCCGACTGGATGGGATGAACATTGATAAACATGAAATGGATGATAGCATCTGATATCCACGGCTCAGCATACTACTGCAGACAGCTGTTAAATGCATACAACCGGGAACAGGCCGACCGTCTGCTGCTCCTTGGCGATCTTTTATACCACGGTCCGCGCAATGACCTGCCGGAAGAATATGATCCAAAACAGGTGATTGAACTGCTCAACGCCAAAAAACAACATATTCTCTGTGTCCGGGGCAACTGCGATGCCGAAGTCGACCAGATGGTACTCCAATTTCCCATTATGGCAGATTACTGCGCCATTGCAGACGGTGATACGCTGATTTATGCCACCCACGGCCATACGTATAATGAACAGAACCTGCCTCCACTGCATCGCGGGGACATTCTGCTGCACGGACATACCCACGTCCCGGCATGCGTCCCACACGACACCTATACCTGCATGAATCCCGGATCTGTTGCTATTCCAAAAGCCGGAAGCTGGCATGGCTACATGATTATGGAAAATGGCCGTTTCCAGTGGAAAACAATGACTAACGAAGTTAAAATGGAGTTTGCAGACGGAAAACGCATTCTCTAAACAAAATCTTTTACGGAAGCGTAAATGCCTTCTGCATTCAGACCATACTTCTCAAGCAGTGCCACTGCCGGGCCGGATTCGCCGAAGCAGTCCTGTACACCGATGGTCTTTACCGGTGTCGGTGCCTTTCTCGAAAGTGTCTCACATACAGCGGAACCGAGGCCTCCGATGACGGAGTGTTCCTCAACGGTTACTACTTTCCCGCATTCTTTTGCTGCGGCAACGACAAGATCCTCATCGAGCGGCTTAATCGTATGGATGTTGATCACTTTTGCATCAATGCCGTCTGCTGCAAGTTTTTCTGCGGCTGCGAGCGACTCGGACACACATAAACCGGTCGCAATGATTGCCACATCTTTGCCTTCCCGCAAGGTCACACCTTTGCCGATCTCAAATTTGTAATCCGGACGGTCATTGATGATCGGAACTGCCAGACGACCAAAACGCATGTAAACCGGGCCTTCGTGTTCATATGCGGCTTTTACTGCAGCTTTTGCTTCGATATCATCACTCGGATTTAAGATGACCATGCCCGGGATGGTGCGCATGAGCGCAATATCCTCATTACACTGGTGCGTTGCACCGTCTTCACCGACGGAAATTCCGGCATGGGTTGCACCGATTTTTACATTCAGGTGCGGATAACCGACCGAGTTTCGCACCTGCTCGAATGCACGTCCTGCTGCAAACATGGCAAACGAACTTGCAAACGGAACTTTACCGGTTGCGGCAAGGCCTGCTGCAATGCCGATCATGTTACATTCTGCGATACCACAGTCAATGTGGCGCTCCGGAAATTCCTTTTTGAAGATTGCAGTCTGTGTTGCCGCTGCAAGATCTGCGTCTAAAACATATACATCATCATGCTCCTTTGCCAGCTCTACGAGAGCGTTTCCGTAGCTGACACGGGTTGCGATTTTTGTTACTTCTGACATAATGCTTCACCTTCTTTCTTCAGGTCTTCCATTGCGATCGCATATTCTTCATCGTTTGGCGCTTTTCCGTGCCATCCTACCTGATTTTCCATGAAAGAGACACCCTTTCCTTTGACCGTATGCGCAATGATTGCGGTCGGCTGTCCCTTGGTGTTTCTTGCCTCTGCAAATGCAGCGGCGATCTGATCCATGTCATTGCCGTCTGCAAGGTCAACCACATGAAAATTGAATGCTTTGAATTTCTCGTTGATCGGGTACGGAGAGCATACCTGATCCACCGGTCCGTCGATCTGCAGTCCGTTGTTATCCACGATCACAACGAGGTTATCCAGTTTGCGGAATCCGGCAAACATGGCAGCTTCCCATACCTGTCCTTCCTGAATCTCTCCATCTCCGAGCAGTGTATACACGCGGTAATCATCCCCGGAAAGTTTGGCGGACAATGCCATGCCGACTGCTGCGGAAATTCCCTGTCCTAAGGAACCGCTCGACATATCCACACCCGGAATGTGCTTCATATCCGGATGTCCCTGCAGATACGAACCGAGGTGACGCAGTGTCTTTAAATCCTCGACCGGGAAATAGCCGCGCAGTGCCAGTGCGGAATACAGTCCCGGTGCAGTATGGCCTTTGGACAGCACAAAACGGTCTCTGTCCGGTTTCTTCGGATCTTTTGGATCGATATTTAATTCTTCAAAATATAAATAAGTAAAAATATCTGCTGCGGAAAGCGATCCGCCCGGATGTCCGGCTTTGGCTGCATGGACGGCAGTCACAATGCCTTTGCGGACTTCATTTGCCTTCAGCTGAAGCTCCTGTTTGTTCATGGTTATTCCTCCCCAAAAACTGCCTTGTAGTCTGCCTGGAATTTTTCGATTCCCTGATCGGTAAGCGGATGCTTTGTCATCTGCTCGATTACCTTGTAAGGGATGGTCGCAATATCGGCACCTGCAAGTGCGCAGTCTGTTACATGGATCGGGTTACGGATGGATGCTGCAATGATCTCTGTGTCATATCCGTAAATATCAAAGATCTCTGCGATCTGGCGGATCAGTTCGATACCCGGCTGGCTGATGTCATCTAATCTGCCAAGGAATGGGGATACATAAGTAGCTCCTGCGTTTGCTGCAAGGATTGCCTGATTTGCGCTGAAAATCAGGGTAACGTTTGTCTTGATGCCCTCGGAAGAAAGTACCTTTACGGCTTTAAGTCCCTCTACGGTCATAGGGATCTTTACAACCATGTTTGGATGGATGGCTGCAATCTCACGTCCCTCTTTGATCATGCCCTCTGCATCTACCGTTGTTGCCTTTACCTCGCCGCTGATCGGTCCGTCAACGATGGATGTAATTTCTTTGATGACTTCTGTAAAATCTCTTCCCTCTTTTGCGATCAGGGATGGGTTTGTGGTAACTCCACAGATAACCCCCATATCATTTGCTTTCTTAATATCCTCTACATTTGCTGTATCCACGAAAAACTTCATAATAAAATACCTCCATTTTTATTTACGTTTGTTTTTATCTGTCAGCCTTAATATAGCACAGTTCAAAAGTAAACGCAAGTATAAAACAAAAGAGAATAAAAGTTAGTGTAAATAAATAAAAGGCACGGATACGGTTCTCTGCCTTTTGACAGAAAACGTATCTGTGCCTTTTTATATCAAAACAGCTTTCTTTATGATGGAAACCTTTTATATTCCAAGGACTCCTGCAGCACTGCGCAGTTCCGCGGCTGCCCGCTGCAGCTCAGCCGCCTGCTCTTCGGACACATTTCCCGGCTTTGTACGGCTGACCAGTTTCTTTACATAAGAAAGGCTGCTCTTGATCTGGTGACGCGCACCACTGTCGATGGTCTTTTTCTTCTCTTTATAAGCTACTTCCACCTGACGGATCAACGTGTCGGCCTCGCTTCGCGCATCAATATAAGCCTTTCTCTGCCCGTCTGTTGCTTCATATTCCGCGGCTTCTCTTATCGCGCGGTCAATCTCTGCGTCTGACAAATTGGAACTTGCCGTGATTGTGATCTCCTGATGCCGTCCGGTTCCCAGATCCTTTGCGGAAACCTGTACAATACCGTTCGCATCAATATCAAACGTTACCTCTATCTGCGGCACACCCGCCGGCGCCGGTTTAATGCCCCGCAGCTGGAACCGCCCAAGCAGCTTGTTGTCTCTTGCAAACTGACGCTCGCCCTGCAGTACTTTGATATCCACAGATGTCTGGAAATTTCCGGCAGTTGTAAACACTTTACTGAACCGTGTCGGAATCGTGGTATTCCGGTCAATCAGCTTCGTTGAAACACCTCCTACCGTCTCAATAGAAAGCGAAAGTGGTGTGACATCCATCAGGATAATCTCTGCCGCCTGTGATCCTGCCATCAGCGCACCGCCAAGTTTTCCACCCTGCACAGCCGCTCCCAGTGCCACACATTCATCCGGGTTTAAATTGCGTGAAGGTTCTTTTCCTGTCAGTCTGCGCACTTCCTCGAATACCGCCGGTACACGGGTAGAACCACCTACCAGAAGTACCATGCCCAGATCCGCTGCCGTAATTCCCGCATCCGAAAGTGCCTGCTGCACCGGACCTGCCGTGCGCTCAATGAGATCCATCGTCAGTTCCTCAAATTTTGCACGCGTCAGTGTCATTTCCATGTGCTTTGGCTCACCCTTTACGGTCGCAATAAACGGCAGGTTGATGCCCGTTGTGGAAGAGGAGGACAATACCTTTTTGGCCTTTTCCGCCTCCTCACGCACACGCTGCATAGCCGTCGCATCTTTCCGCAAATCTACACGCTCCGTGCGCTGGAATTCCGATACCAGATACTCCGTGATACGCGCATCGAAATCATCCCCACCGAGGTGATTGTCTCCCGCGGTGGCAAGTACTTCGATGAGGTTGTCCCCGATTTCAATAACCGATACGTCAAATGTGCCGCCACCAAGATCATACACCAGAATTTTCTGTGGCTCCCCGTGATCCAGTCCGTATGCCAATGCCGCAGATGTCGGCTCGTTGATAATCCGAAGAACATTTAATCCGGCAATCTTTCCGGCATCCTTTGTCGCCTGTCGCTGGGAATCACTGAAATATGCCGGTACGGTAATCACCGCATCCGAAACTGTTTCCCCCAGATATTCCTCCGCATCTTTTTTGAGTTTGCGCAGGATCATCGCGGAAATCTCCTGCGGTGTATACTGTTTGCCATCTATTTTTGCCCGGAACGCACTTCCCATCTCACGCTTAATGGAGAAAAATGTCCGGTCTACATTGACAGCTGCCTGTCGTCTGGCAGCATCTCCCACCAGACGCTCTCCGTTTTTGGTAAATGCCACAACCGATGGTGTGGTCCGCGAGCCTTCCGCGTTTGTGATCACAACCGGCTGATCATTTTCCAAAACAGCGACACAGCTGTTTGTCGTTCCCAAATCAATTCCTATTACCTTACCCACGGTCTTTTCCTCCCTGTCTATGTGTATCCACACATCTCTTAATTACAAGAGTAAGTCGGGAAAGCCCCTGCGTCAAGGTTTCCGGCAGATATTTCACTTATTGTTTATACTTTTCATAATTCCTTCTGAATTACCACATCTCCGTGATACATCAAAAAGCGAAGCCCCACGGTCTTTTTGAGATCTCCATGTCCATGGTGTTTCATGTTTCCTGCCACAACTGCAATATTGGCATCTCCCTCTGTATTTGTACGGTCAAATGTAAACAGGGTGGAATTATGGTATTCCACCACCTCCGTATCCACTCCCAGATAATCTGACAATTCCGCACGCGCCCCGATCCGTAGGATATGTCCTCCTGCAATTGCGACACCCCCGTCAATTTCTTTTTTGCTCTGTGGGATTACCACACCGTCGCAGAGTATGATCATTTCTGCATCCATAGATTCGCCTCCTTTTCGACTCTTTTTTCGTTATATAAAAGAAGAGCTTCCTCTTATCCGAGAAAGCTCCTTTGCTAATCACCTGTTCTGTTTACGCCTACTGTAGCAGAAAACGATTGGAAACGCAAGTACACTCCCGTACCTTTTTCATACTACAAAAATACCAACTGCCAATATTCTTCCTGTATACTCTCTGTTCCCGGCAATCTTTTGTGCAAACCTGAGTGCATACTTTTTATCTTTTATTTGTGCAATAGCCTCATCCGGTATCTTTTGAAAAAAAGAGCTGATCATGTTCGCCATAATTGTCTTTCCGAATCTGCGTGGTCTGGTGATACAGATATGACGATTTCCCGCACTTACATACGGAAACAGTTCCCTGAGCATAAGTGTTTTATCCACAAAATACGCGCTTAAGCACTCTCTTTTATACAAAGTATATGGAGTTATGCTGTTCAAATATGTTCCCATAGTGTTGGCTCCTTTTCAACATAATTATCTTTTTCTGTATATTTTATTATACATGATGGCAGATATTTTTACGAGCCAATTACAAAATTTACTGCAACTGAATATGTCCACTCTTCATCCAATATACCTCATCACACAGTGAATACCCAGTCAGTCTCTTCCGTCACTACTTTATGGTATGTGACTGTACATGCTTCTTTTACCTATAACGGAATTTTACAGTAAAAAGAAAGCCGTGATGCATCCTGATATGCACCACGGTTTTTCATACCCGTAAATATCATAAATCTCCGGCATATAATTTTATTGTGTCAGGCACCACATGTTTCACAACTTTTCGATGTCCGTAACCAGCATATCAACCTCGTCCTCCGTTGTTGCCCAGCTCGTACAGAAACGCTGCGTATCACCTTCGTCTTCAAAATAATATTTTTGCGCAAGCTCCTGCTTCTGCTGCTCCGTCAGAATAACAAACTGCTGGTTGGTAAAGCTCTCCACCGCAAACGGAACACCCTTGTCCTCAAACGCTTTCTTAATCTGCATCGCAAGCGCATCGGCGCGCTTCGCAGCCTCAAAATACTCGCCGCTCTCCAGCATCGTTGCAAACTGCAGTCCCATCAGCCAGCCTTTCGCAAGTACTGCACCATTCTGCTTCATGTAGGCCTTAAAGCGATACTTCAGATCCTGCGCAGTAATAATGAGCGCCTCGCCGAACAAAGCGCCACACTTTGTTCCGCCAATATAAAATACATCCGTCAATTCCGCAAAATCCTTCAAAGTAAGATCATTTTTCTCCGATCCAAGTCCATATCCCATGCGCGCGCCATCCACGAAAAGATACATCCCGTATTGTGCACAGACCTCATGAATATCGTTAAGTTCTTTCTTCGAGTAAAGGGTACCTTTTTCTGTCGGGAAAGACAAATAGACCATCTTCGGTTCGGTCAGATACTCCGGCTCGTCCTGATCGTAATACGCCTTGGCGCAAGCGGCGATCTGCTGCGCGGTAATCTTGCCATCTGTATTCGGAAGTTCCAGAATCTTGTGTCCGGTATTCTCGATGGACGCCGCCTCGTGACAGTTGATATGTCCGGTATCTGCAGCGATCACGCTTTGCACCGAAGATAATGCAGCCGCGATCACGACATAATTCGCCTGCGTGGCTCCCGGAATGAATTTGATCAATGCATCGTCATTATCGACCAGCTTCTTTATGATGGTTTCCGCTTTATTGCACCACTCATCTTCCCCGTATCCGGCGTAACTTGTGCCATTCGTTGCGCCAAGTTCCTTCAATATGGATGCAAATGCTCCATGATTGTAATCGTTGTTAAATCTTATCATTTCTTACACACTCCTAGTAAATTTACTTTTGATCAATTAGAAAAGGCGTCAAATAAAATGGTTTCAGTAACAAGTTTTCTTCCTTTCCAACATCCTTCTGCGACAATAAATATATATCATGCACATTTTTCGAAAACTTTTTATCGAATACCTTTATCGACTCATGTTTTCCAGATCCAGATGATTTAATTTCGAAAGCGTTCACTTTGCTTCCTTCCGAGATCAGGAAATCCACTTCATAATAATGCGTACTGCCTGACTTTTCCCATGTGTGATAGAAAAGCTCTCTGCCAGATGCCGCGATCATTTGTGCAACCAGATTTTCATATAAGAATCCGAGATTAGCCGGTAATTTGTCAGAAAGCAGCTTTGCGTACACATCATTTTCTGTCACCGGGCGATCCATAAACATCAATGTAACAAACAATCCTGTATCTGCGAGGTAGAGTTTGTAACTGTCAAAATCCTTTGTGTCTGCTAAACTCACACATGGATCGGTTGAATTATAACACGGCAAAATTGTTTTTGAATCAATCAACTCATATAATAATTCCTCTGTTTTTGCTTTACTCTTCTTCCCGATTGCTGTTGAAATCCGATATTTTTTTGAATCTTTGGCGAGCTGCGCCGGAATCGAATGATACAATGCAGAAATTCTTCCAGACGCATCAATTTTCTTAAAATCATCTTCATACAATGATATGATCTGTCTCTTGACCATATCAATTTCCGAGAAATTCTTACCTTCCGTGTATGCTTCTACCGCCTGCGGCATTCCCCCAACAGCCATATAAATACGCAGATCTCGCATTAATTTTCGATTCGTTGCCTGTCCGATTGCAGATCCTGTACCATAAATCTGGCGCAAGAGTTCATAATTACCTCCTGTGGCATCACAAAATTCTTCATAGTCCATCGGATATACCTGTATCTTCATCTCCTCCGACGGAATCAAAATGTCTTTTACATTTTTCTTAATCGAGATTAGAGATCCCGTTTCCAGATAACTATATCTGCCATCTGCCACCAGATGCTTGATAGCCTGCCTTGCCTGTGGAAAAAGCTGCACTTCATCAAATATGATCAATGATTCATGTTCGTATAAAGTCACTCCTGTTTCGGCCTGAAGACGCAAAAAGAACATATTTAAATTTCCCACATCCTCAAAACAACTGCGTATATTGTCCGTTGTCTTTGAGAAATCAATCAAAAGATAAGACTTGTATTCATTTTGCCCAAAAGACTCCGCGATCGTTGATTTACCGACTCGTTTGACCCCCTCAAGCAAAGCCGCATATTTGTCTGAGTATTTTGCTTTCCATTCTAACAATCTGTCATATGCTTTCCGTTTAAAATACATCATTACCTCCCAAATATATCCTTGTTATAACATGAACCGGGCATTTCTTCAAGATTATATTTTGCATTTTTGTCCGTTTCTTCAAGATTTTCATCAAAAAAAGCGCCCTTGTCTGATATGATACCTCTAAAGTAGACAGATTAAATATTTATTGTGTCAGGCACTTCTGATTTCTGATTTCAGGTGCTTATTACCTGAAAATGAATATTTTTTAAAAAGTGGGAATAGAATAATGACAGAAGATACAGATTGTGTTAATATGTGTTTGAAAATTATATTACCGAAAAATAAAAAAATTTTTAAAAGTGGGAATAGGGGATGGCACCATGCAGCTTATAGTAAGAAAAAAGTATTTAGATGAACTGATTGAATTGTATGGAACACCAGATATAAAAGTTATCACGGGGATCAGACGAAGCGGCAAATCAGTATTGCTGCAAGAGTTTGTTACATACTTGCAATCAATAGTATTTACGCCAAAGGAATCTATGATATTTACATTACCGGTTCAAATGCATTTTTGCTGAGTTCAGATTTGGCAACACTTTTTACCGGAAGAACGATGGAAATAAAGGTATATCCATTTTCTTTCATGGAATATCTAACTTATTATGAAATTACAGATGGATATGACGATGCATTTGATCAGTATGTCCGAACTGGTGGCATGCCGGGGGCTTATGTATATAAGACTGAGGATAGACAGTATGACTATGTTAGAGATGTGTATTCAACCATTCTTGTCAGAGACTTGGTAGAAAAGTATAAGATAAGAAATAAATCAGAGTTTACCAATATATCAGAATTTATGATGGATAATATTGGTAACTTACTTTCTCCAAATAATATCAGTAAAACCTTAAACAGTGACCGAAGTGAGATAACTAGAAAGACGGTATCGAAATATATTGGTTATTTGGAAAATGCTTTTCTGTTCTATGAGGCAAAACGGTATGATTTAAAGGGGAAAAAATACCTAGCGAACAATAGCAAGTATTATCTTTGCGATTCATCATTCCGTTATGCAGTCAATGGTACACGTAACATGGATTTTGGAAGAGTTTATGAGAATATTGTTTATCTGGAGTTACGCAGAAGAGGATATGAGGTATATGTTGGGAAACTCTATAAAAGAGAAGTGGACTTTGTAGCTAAGAAACGTGAGACGCAAATATATATTCAGGTAAGCGATAATATTTCGGATGAAAAAACATTTGAAAGAGAACATTCACCACTGCTTGCAATAAGGGATGCATATCCTAAGATGATAATTGCAAGAACGCATCATGAAACCTATGATTATCAAGGTGTGCAAGTTGTTGATATTTGCAGATGGTTACGGGAATAATATCATTTTGAAAATTTTATTGTGTCAGGCACCTCTGACAATATATAACGTAAGCGCAAAATAATTCGACGGATTGCATTGACCCAAAACCCGATTCATAATGATTGTTAGAGAATGCAAGCATTTTACTACATCTTCTATTGCTAGAAATGATAGATGCGAGCATTTTACTCTAATTATATTACGGAGGATTGCTCATGAGAAGTGTCAGAAACCCGCAGAGGAACAATACCGCTTAATTATGGAATGTCGTAACAGTGGGCTTACAGACCACCAATGGTGTATACTAAATTTTGAGTTTGGCTTGCAACGCCATTCTCATTTTAGCATAGGAGGCTTTCTATTATTATCTTACACACTTCTGCTTACTCCATTCTCCTCAGCATAGCTTGGGGATTAAACCTTTCATTTATTACTAGTGTACTGTATCATTGATATTTAATTAATTTTATGGTCTAACAAACCGTTTCATGATATACTAAAAAGAAACGGCGGTGATTTTAGATGGCAAGACCAAAAAAATATAATATTTCATTAACGGATGACGAACTCAAGGAACTAAAATCTGTTATGCGTAAAAAGCAAACAACCAAAACTGTTCGAAACAGATGCCAGATTATCATTGATCTAGATGAGGCACACGGTAAAGTTCTTACCCATGCACAGTCTGCCAAAACAAATTGTGTATGTATGGCTACTATCATGAATACTGTAAAGCTTTATTCCGAAAAAGGCATCCAGGGTATCCGTACAATGAACCGGAATGTCAATTCTGATAATGCACGCAGAAAATTTGATGGGCGTGCTGAGGCTCGTATTATTGAAATTGCGTGCAGACCTGCACCGGAAGGACATTCCCGCTGGACACTCCGTCTGCTGGAAGAACAGGCAAAAATTGTACTTGATGTTCCAGTCAGTAAAGATACCATCGGCAGAGCTTTAAAAAAAATAAACTTCGACCTCACATGAATGATTACTGGTGTATTCCGTCAAAAGAAGATGCTGATTTTGTAGCCTGCATGGAAGATATCCTTGATGTTTATGAACTCCCATATGACCCGATGTACCCTGTTGTCTGTATGGATGAAAAGCCATACCAGCTTTTGGATGATGTAAGGCAGCCACTGCCTGTTCGTCCGGGTGACAACCAGAAAACGGATTCCGAATATAAGAGGAATGGCACCTGCAGCATATTTGCTTTTGTTGAACCACTTGGCGGCAGACACCATGTGAGTGTCCATGAACACCGTACTGCAATTGACTGGGCAATGGAAATCAAATATCTGTCAGATGAAATGCTTCCAGATGCAAAGAAAATCATACTGGTAATGGACAATCTAAACACCCATAAAGCTGCTTCACTTTATAAAGCATTTCCACCATCAGAAGCAAGAAGGATCATAAAACGACTGGAAATCCACTATACGCCTAAACATGGAAGTTGGCTTGACATGGCAGAAATTGAGCTTAATGTAATGACACGCCAATGTCTTTCGCGTCGAATATCCACCCTTGACAAACTTATATGTGAGTTATCAGCATGGGAAATGGAACGTAATCGGGATACAGCTAAGATACAGTGGCATTTCCAAACAGGGGATGCACGGGAAAAACTGATATCACTGTATCCGACACTATCATCTGTTACTTTTTAATTAAAGTGGCAGATATACTAAATATCAATGATACAGTACACTAGAACAAATTTCAAATTCTCTCCTAAAATAATTCCATTGATTCATTTTTTACATTTTCAAAAATTATTTTTACACAAGCTCCTCCAGATGTAAGATTACTTAAAATCAACTTCCCTCCATGCTTTCTGCATAGAACATCACTTATATACAATCCCATTCCATAATGTGTTTCTTCCAAACCTCCCCCATGATAATATGGCTTTGTTGCTTTATCAATTTCTTGCTGCTTAAAGCCAGGACCATCATCACAAATTATTACATATAACTGATTCTTGTTACTGTATAACTCTGCACTAATTTTTCTGTTAGCAAATCTCACTGCATTTGCAACTACATTTTCAACTATTTCAAGATAAATATTTAAATCTAAATACATCTCTGATATATCACACTGATAACTTACTTTATAATTCTTTTTCCCTTTATCAGCTAACGTTTCCAAAATTTTTCTTGTCTTTTTTTCTATTGTGCAACTATCTATACATGATTTTGTTGGGCGAATTTCTTCTAAATAGTTTATTTCTTTCATAGTATTGGCAAATTTTTCAATACGCAAGATTTGCTCATCTAAATCATTTACTACCTCCATCACCTTTTCATTTGTTAGTTTTCCTTGTGGGAAATATCGATTTAAATATTCTATATACGCTTTCAAAACTGACATAGGAGTTCTCAAATCATGTGAAAAAGCCGCCCGCATTTGTTTCTGCTCCTCAATCGCTTTCCACATTGCTTTATTATTTTCCCAAAGTTGTTCCCTCATTTTTTCAAATGCTGTACAAAGTTGCCCCATTTCATCATTTATCCTATAATCAATCCGAAAGTTTAAATCCTGATTACCTATTCTCATTGCACTGTCTTCTAAAAGAACTAAAGGTTTTTTTAATCTTTTTTTATAAAACCTTGTTAAAATAATGAGTACTGAAAAAGAGGTAAAAATTAGACTACACCATGTAATAGCAAAATCACATATTCCAATAATTACTGCATCAGCTTTACTCAATTCGCTCAATTGAGTTGGGGGTATTGATAATTCTCCTCCAAACAACTTACTGTATTCATTATAAATCTCATAATATTCCGAAATATTATCTACAGATTTTAGCCAAATAGCATCTTCAACATGACTGGCTAATGTATTTACAATCACAGAGCAACTAGTAGACAATATAAGGGCAACAGCTAAATGCAAAAATAATGACCATTTTATACTACTTACTTTCTTTCGTTCCATTTATATCCACATCCCCATACCGTTTCAATATATTCATAATCTGTAAACTTTTTTATCTTTCTCCTTATTCTACTAATAAACTCTGTTACCATTCTATTATCACCCTCTTTATCAAACCCCCAAAGTTTTTCATAAATCATTTCTCTATCAAATATTTGCGTTGGATAATTAGATAACAATTCAACTATCATAAATTCACTTTTAGTTAAGCCTATTAAACATTCGTTATAAAATATTTTTTTCTCCTTATAATCAATCCATAATTTCCCATCTGAGTATACCTTTCTCCGATCATGCTTTTTTCGTTCTCGTCTTAAATGAGCTTCTATACGTGCCTGCAACTCTCCCAAAGAAAATGGTTTTATAATATAATCATCTCCACCTGCTCTTAAGCCAATAATTTTATCACTTTCTTCTATTCTTGCTGATAAAAAAATAATAGGCACATTCAAATAGTTACGAACTTTTTTGCACAGTTCGATTCCATCTATATCAGGTAAATTAATATCTAATATTATTAAATCAATTTTCTCCCCTAGCAACATTAAAGCTGTTTTCCCATCTTCAGCTACATAGATACTGTAATTCTCCATTTCTAAAAAATCCTTAATTACTTTTATAATATTAGAATCATCGTCTACAACTAAAATATTTGCTTTCATCAATGTTTACCAACTAGCTATATGTTTATAATAGCCACTATTCTCCTTTTATAATATTTATAAATTATAACAAAATTTCCCCGAATCGCAAATCTATATTTCCGCATTATACAATGCATAATATTCTCCTTGCATTTCCATAAGCTCATTATGATTTCCAGATTCTGTTACTCGCCCATTATTAATTACTATAATGTTATCACACCTTTTTACTGCACTTAGTCTGTGTGCTATAATAATCACTGTTCTATTTTTAAGTAAGCTAAATATTAAGTCTATTATATTTTCTTGGGCAGCATTATCTAATGACGAAGTTGCCTCATCAAATATAACAATCTGTGCTTCCCTCAGCAATACTCTTGCAATGGATAATCTTTGTTTTTGCCCACCCGACAACTTAATTCCATTATCACCAACTACCGTATCAAATCCTTTGGGAGAATCTAAAATCATATCATATAAGCCAACTTTTTTTGCAATAGTGACTACTTTTTCCATTGATATGTTCTCATTTAAAAGAGTAAGATTATTCTTTATAGTATCATTCAGCAGAAAAACTTCCTGTGAAACAATGTCTATATTCTCTCTCAATTTGTTAATATTGTAATTTTTAACATTTATATTATCTATTTCTATTTCTCCTGACTGAATATCCCACAAACGAAATAAGAGGTTTATAAAAGTTGTTTTTCCTTCACCACTTTTTCCAACAATTCCATTAAAAGAACATGACATGAAATGACATTCTAAAGCATGAAAAACTTCTTTACCTTCCACATAATGAAAACTTACTTTTTTAAAATATATATCACCTCTTCGAATAGGCGAATCACAAATAGGTTCTATCGGAATAATTTCATTTTCTTGATTTAGTAAATTAAATACTCTATCAACAGACACCAATATTCTTTTCAATTGTGTACTATTCTGTGCAATTGAAACTACTGGCTGAAAAAGCTTTTGCGAATATTGATTAAAAGTAATAAGTCCACCCAGCGTCAATTCTCCTAAAATAACTTTATAACCTCCATAACCAAATATTATACATGCTACACTCCCACTCAATAAAGATCCCAAAACGCCACTCTTGCAATAAGCCATATCTAATCCTATACATTTATGTACATATTCATCACTACTTTTTTTATATCTTCTCCAGAAAACATTCTTAGCATTTAGTTTAATATACTGAATCATTGACAATAAATATTCTTGAACTTGCTTAATTATTTCTCCTAATGTAGATCTCGCTTCAAATGCTAAATTGTTACTATTCCTATTTATTTTCTTCTGAACTATAAACATAATTGGTTGTATAACCAAAATAGCTGTAAAAAGTTCCAACTGTAAGTGTCCCAAATATATACACATAATAATGGCAATACAAATATCTGAAATCACCGAAAAAATCATTTTAGATGCTAGCTGTTCAATATTATCAATATCATCATCAAAAATAGTAAAAATCTCACTTGCATCCGTATTGGTAAAAAACTCTCCAGACATGCTTTCAACATGTTTAATTACCCTAATTCTCAAATCTAGAATAAATCTCTTACCTATAATTGAGTAAATATATGTTGTAAAATATTCACATATATTTTGTACAATAATAATTCCTATAAAATATAAGATATTCTTTAATAATGAGGCCATATCCAAATTTGTTATACCTTCATCTATAATCTTCATTAAAAATATGGGTTGTAGTAATACTAATACCGAATTTAAAACCGAAAAAATCATTGCAGCAATATGATGCCATTTATACCGCATTAATAATTGAAAAAAATTTTTTAAATTTCTTTTTCTTTCTCCACTCATATTACCTATTTTTCTCCTTTAAAGTAACGATAGATTGATGAAATTGTAGACAAATTAGAAATCTCAAATTGCCCCAGTATCACTTCTTTATGATAAAACGCAGACAGATATTCAATCAAGCAAATAAATTGTTCCTTTTCTATATATATTGATGGCGGAAATAATGTTCTTTCTAATATATTCTCCCTCTGCTTTTTATTGAATTTTAAAAAATCACACACTTGTTCTGAAAGTGCTAAAAGTTCCACTCCTACCTTTTCCTTATTTTGGACAGTAAACTCTTTTTGAATGTCATCTTCACACCAATCAGTTTTTATCACTAAACTTTTCAGTGCATTTTCTCCATCAATTTGCATTGTATACATAGCTTTTGCTAATAATCCAGATACTAAAGCTGTTGCTTTACTGTTACCACCAAAAAATGTTTTTTTACCATCAATATTGCTAACCAAAACAGGTGTTAAATTGGATACACACTGAATTTCGTTCTTTGCATTATACCATATTTTATAGGGATCAACATTAAAAGCCCCCCGTATACCTAAAGTAGAGTCTAAAGAAGCTGGAAAACTTGTTGATGCATGATTTAATACAGAAACATTAATAATCGCACCATTATCTCTTATCCTAGAACACAGTACCTCTATTTCTTTTTTATATTCATCACAAAGCACTGCTAAACTCATATTCACAATATCCACAGAAAATGGAATAATATACTTCAACCCTTCAACCAAAGCTCGACTATATCCTATATTATTTTGATCCAATATTTTAATTATGATAAATTCAATATGTTTACAATGTGAAGTAATTATTTGTGCACAGTAGGTTCCATGTCCATTTTCATCAGTGTAATCATCTGATAGATATACTGAATTCTTATTCTCATCATACAAAATGCAAACTCCCGAAGCAACCTGTTCTTGAAACCTACTATCTATGCCACTATCTATAAGCGCTATTTTTATATTTTTTTTCATCTAACCACACCACCAATCTAATATATAATATACGAATAACCAATACCATACTCACTAATCAATATGCACCCATCTGCATAAACGAGTTATTGAAGTCGTTTCCATCTTTCAGTTCGTGAAGGTTCCAATAGGCTTGACAAATTAAATTTCATAATTACACGGCAGTGGACTATAATTGCCCACTGCCGCTATAATAACCACTCAATTTACTTATGACACCACTTTGACCTTAGAATATTATGTAAAGTATTATATAGTTCTTATCCATAAAATATTATAAGAACCAGTTATCATGCGCTGTATGTGTATACTCACATTTAGGTGTTGTCGTATTTCCATACCATGTTTTGCAATCATGCCAACAGTCACCTGACTGTCCCTGAATTTCCAGATTCTCTTTCTCACATTCTTCAATTTTTTTAATTTTCAATTTTTCTGACATAATGTTTCCTCCTTATCAATGTACATATTTGCTTTATGTCATAAATTTTCTTGAGTGCTTATATCATGTTTTATATTTTCAATCATACATAATACTGGAATCGGTTTTGTATATTCTCCCATAACACTATGATTCAAAAATTTACATCTTGAAGATGCACACTTGTTATAATTTCCACATCCGATACACTGCTCATTTTCTAATAAATATAATTTTTGATATACATCAACCTTTTTTTGATCAATTCCCTGAAACACATCACCCATTTTTTCATTACTATTTCCAACTGCATAAGCACACGGATATATATCACCATCAGGTGTTATATGAAACGAGGTCATCCCCCCATTACATTTCCCTAATATTTTATTTTTGTCATTAACCATAGACACTACTACCTCAGAAAATTTATTTTTCTTTATGAGGTATTTTTTAATTTTATCTAATTCCTGATATATAATCTCTATATCTGACTGTTTCCAATTTTTGTCAAAATAGTCAATTACTGGAATAATAATCTTAAATCCTTTTTCTATCAGTTCTATTACACCTTTTGCCAGCTCCCTTATATTATTAGGAACAACTGTCATTCGTATTCTTACATCACAACGTTGCTTATCTGTTAACAAAGCCATCGCTGTCCTCAATGCTTCATAATACGTACCTCTTCCATTTGATAATTTCCGATTTGCTTCGTGAGCTTTCTTAGTTCCATCAAGACTTACCGTTAAAGAATACCCAAAATTATGAGAAAGGAATTCTAAGATTTCTGGTGTACATATGGTGCCATTCGTTGTAATACCAAAACTAAATTTATAATCCCTGTACTCATTGTGTAACTTATCAACAATATATTTTATCGCCGGAAAATTCAACAACGGTTCTCCACCATGAAAATCAATTATAGTCATATCTGATTTATTTATCTTTTCTATTACAAATTTTATGGTTTCATCTGCTGTTTTCTTGTCCATAAAATGACTATCCTTATCATTACCTTCGTAGCAATAAGAGCAACGCATATTACATTTAGTAGTTACCCAAATAGCAAAAGCATACATCTATGTCACCTCCAGATTCTAGTCCCATAAAATTTGATAAAGAATTTTTTTCTTGTTTTCACATCGTCTTAAAAATGCAGCTTCATCCTTAATATGTAATTCTATGTCCTCTAAACAACTCCAACAAAATAAATTAACTTTGCAGTCTTTACACCTTTTTACATTTTCCGGTTGAATATTCATCAACTGACAAAAACCTTCCGCATTTTTTTCAAAAATTTCATCATTCAATTTTTTTAAGTTACCAACATCATTCATATGAATCAACTTGTATTTATTATTAATCATATTAGGACACGGATAGATCCAACCATCATAGTTCACAACAAATTCACTTATTCCTGCCCCACACGTAATTATTTTCATTGACTTTTTTGCATCTCTGATTTCTTTTTCAGAAAGCACGGTATCTATATCTTCTTGTATATAGCTATTAAATTTTTTTACACTCTTCTCTCCCCTCCCTTTCGGCATAAAAATTCTTACAATAGGCTTTGTATTCAATTTTTTATTTAATTCAAAAAATTTTTCTTTAAGATGAAAATTTGTTGTACCAAAAGTCATAGATAATGTTATTTCTTTCACATCATTCTTTTTTAGCAAATGAACAGAGTTAATCACCTTATCATATGCACCTTTTCCTCGAACTATCGAGCAACTTTCCTCATCCACACCATCAATACTAATATCAAATTTATCAATCAGTTCAGCTAATAATTTAACATTATCGTCATTTATTAAAGTTGCATTCGTAGCCAGTGCAACTTTTCCATTGTATTTACTTCTAAGATACCTTATTATTTCAAAAAAATCTTTTCTTAGTAAAGGTTCTCCACCTGTTAATACGATTCCTCCTGGTTCTATATCAACAATTTTATCGATTATTCCTGTCCATTCCTGTGTACTCATTTCTCTTCTATAAACTTCTGAATTTTCATCGGCGGCATCAGCACAGCAGTGAATGCATTTCAAATTGCATCGATTAGTAAGCAACAAATATACAACATCAATTACCTCTTCTTTTTCTTCATCGCCAATTACCCCCAGTTCCTTCAATTTTTTCAGTAATTCATTGATATAAATCCGATCTTCATCATCTGCTAAGCTTTCTAGAATTTCGCTATTTGTTAAAGAAAATTCACATGCTGTACATACAATATCTCTACACTGACGGGATATTCTAATCCAAGATCCTGTATCCCTATTAGCAATAATGACTTTATCCCCATTTATGATTTCTCGATACGGTTTTAACTTTTTCACTTGTACATTCCGCCCTTCTCTTTCTTAAAAGTTTTTATATTTCTTCAAATTTCTCTGAACTAGATTTATAGATATATGCATCTTCTAAAGTAGGTTTAACATATTGAAATTCTATCCCAGTTACATCAGGAACACTTTTACTTACCAGTCGAATATCGATACCCTCATTAGAATAATTCTTACCTGTTATCTTATATTTCTCCTGAACCTTCAAAAATTCTTCTTCACTACTTAACATACATGAAAAGACATGATTATCAGCCTCACATATTAAATGCTGTATTGTACCATCATATATTTTCTTTCCTTTTTTCAAAATACACAAATCATTGCATGTAGATGCCAAATCTTCTACTACATGAGATGAGAATAAAACAGACCTATCTCTTCCAAAGTCTACAAGCAAATTTCTAATTCTAATACGTTCCTCTGGATCTAATCCAGTAGTTGGTTCATCAACAATCAAAAACTGAGGATCTGTTATCAAAGCCTGTGCCAAACCAACTCTTCTTTTCATTCCTCCTGATAATTGTTTGTTCTTCTTTTTCTCATGTTCTTTTAGGCTAGTTCGCTCCAACAAATACTCTATTTTTTTCTTTTTTTTAATCGGATCAACTCCTGATAAAGCTGCTACATATTCTAAAGTTTCACGAACAGTAAGATTGGGATACATTCCTAGTTCCTGCGGTAAGTACCCTATCATTTTCTTTACTTTTGTATAATTTTGTGGTATAACATTTACAGAATTAACAATAACCGTTCCTCTAGTTGGTGTTAACAATGTAGTTAATACATTCATCAATGTTGATTTTCCTGCCCCATTTTCTCCCAAAAGTCCATATATTCCGTTTGGAATTGTTAGATTTACATTATCTAATCCCTTTACACCATTTTTATACTGAACTGTTAAATTTCTTATTTCAATCATTTTTTCCCTTCCTTTACTTTTCTCATTGGTGAACGTTTCACCAACAAATAATTCATGATTAACATTACAATGCCAACTACCATATATAATGCACGACTAAAAAAATATGGAGTTATCCCACCATTAATTTCTGGAGTTATTTTATATGCAAATATATTTAATACCGTTGGTAAATATTCTTTAACTTTTGTATTAAATACAAACCATACTGCTAAACTTATTGCAAGTCCGAACCACATATTTTGAAAAAAATTCACCATAGTAACAGAAAGTGATGCAAAAAATAGCACTGTCATAAAACACATTAAAATACTATATCCATATATCGAAATTATTTCTTCAGTAAATAAATTGCTATTTTGAAGCAAAATATAAATCCAATAAAATATAAGATCCAGTAATATCAAATACACAAAATCTATTAAAAATCTCTGTACTACAGCTTTATATTTTAATCTGTCCGGAAATAGATAAAACACATTTATTCTATTTTCTCTAAACTCACAGTAATATATATCTGCCACAAAAACAATTGCTAGAAAGCATAAATTAGGCTCTATGACAGTTAGAATTTCTACTGGTGTTACTGTGGGTCTAATTAATGCCATTACAAACATAAATACCATAGAATATAATAATTTATATAACGGAAGACTAATTTTAAAATTACACTTCATAATCCACAATCCTCCATCACGTAAAATTTTATAAACCTCATATTATCCTTCTCCTCTTCCACAACTTTATAGAAATTCCAAGCAAACAAATTGCCAATATAATTAATATGCTTTGATTAATAATAGTCCATGTAGGAATATAATTATTACCTAAATCATTTGGGAAACGAACCACTATTGATAATGGATTGGGAATATACTTATACCCAACCTCTGTAATTCTCCCCATATTTGAATACGTTGCATACACTAATAACATCGGAATTGTTGGTAATATGCTTTTAAAAATCACAGTAATAAAAATAAAGAATACCCCAATCATAAATATATTAGGCAAAATAAATAATACTAACTTTACCCAAATACTAACCCATTCCATTTCCGAGCCATATTGTGGCGCAACCATATTAGCAATTCCATCAAATATACCAGTCATTATCAGCGCAAATACACATATGGGAATTAAACCTGCTAAAAGTTTTGTCATTATATAAGAAACACCACTTATCGGCTTGGTATGGAGCAAACTAAATATATCTTTTTTCATATCCCTCATGAAAATCAACACGAATGTAATGATAGATAAGTAAATTAAGCCAATGCCTAAATAATCAATGTACTTAAAAGAAAAACTTTCTGGAAACGTCGATTTTGAAAAAGTTTCTCTTAGATACTCTTTCATTTCTTTTTTTGTAGCATGTTTTTCCATGTAACTTTCAAAAACATTATCAACTCCTCTCTCTGATATTCCATAATTTTCATGTAAATATTCTGCTATCTCTTCTTGTGTATGCATCTTTTTTATTTTATTTAATGCATCTGTAGCTTCTTCTTCTGAGACATCAAAATCTTCAATCAATGATTCGTATATTCTATTAAAAGCCTGTTCTCTTTGCTCATTAGCTTCAGTTGGTATATACCCATTAATTATACCTTCATCACCATATACAATTTTGCTATTTTCTTCTCTAACATTTTCATATAAATTTAAATACGGCTTTAATGTTAACACTAACGTACAAATCACAATTATAATCCCTAAATAAAAAATAGTATTTTTTAACAAATACTTTATTTCTTTTTTCAACATATAAATATTCATGTATCCTCCTCAAAAATAAATATTTCTAGTCATTACCACCACTTCAAGTGGTGGTTTGGATTGGACCTCATAAGGGTCGATTACATGCTTACCCAAAAGGGCGGTATCGCAAGCATTGTTACTGGTCCGCTTATAAATCGGTACTTCTTGAATCTTCTTTTCTCGGCTCTTCTGCCTGCTCTCTTATATATTTCTTTATTGCCTCTTCTGTGATATTACCAATTGTTGAAACATAATATCCTCTGGTCCAGAACGCTTTATCCCATTTACTCTGCAATTCTGGATATCTATCATATATCATTAGCGTACTCTTACCTTTTAAGTACCCCCATAAATTTTGAAATACTATACTTAGGCGGAATTGCTACACTTAAATGAATATGATCCTCGCATACTGCACCATCTATAATCTCCACATCTTTATATCTTTATATCTACATAATGTAGAAATTATCTCTCGTACATCTGTTTTTAGCTTTCCATACAACACTTTCTTTCTGTATTTCGGAATAAAAACTATATGGTATTGGCATTTCCACCTTACGTGTGATAAACTCTTATTGTCCATCTTGGACCGCCTCCTATACTAAATTTTGAGTTTTGCTTGCGACACCATTCTCATTTTAGCATAGGAGGCTTTCTATTATTATCTTACACGCTTCTGCTTACTCCATTCTCCCCAGCATAGCTGGGGGATTAGACCTTTCATTTACAACTAATACTCTAAGATCTTCTTTTCAAATATTATAAATCATAAATATCACTAAAAAATCTATATTTGTTAAATACCTCATTTAAATATTCATTAATGCAACTTTCAGATTGTCAATAAAGAGCAAGTTTCGCCTGAGTAACTCAAAACTCACTTCGTGACTTTTTCCTACTCGACAAACTTGATGCGGATTTCGCTCCCCATACCCTCGACATCATCATATTTTTCAAATATATATATTGGCTCCTATCTTGATAGTCGCAGCGTGATTGTTCCATCACGGTAACAAAAAAGATGTTTACTGCTACACGTTTCATAGCAATAAACATCTTTTTTCTAAATTACTGTTCTTTTTTCTGATCTTGGGCTTTTAATATTGCAAGAACATCTTCTACGATTCTTCCCGAAGCAATCACCGCTCGAAATAAAGTTTCTTTTTTCTGTTCTTCAATTTTCTCCAGAATTTCTTTTCTCTGTGAACGAAGTTGTTTCAATTCATTCTCTACTTCCTGGATTCTTTCGTTTACTGTTACAAGCTGCTCCTCCACAGTAAGCACATTCTGTTTTTTTATCCGTCCACCTCCCCTTTTTGAAATATTTCTATTTTCTATTACATTTCAAAGGAGATTTTATCATGGACAATTATTTAAATTCTTTTCGGGAAATGATTTCCCTCCGTGGTCTTACTGACCATACTCTTAAAAATTACTGCACCTATATCAGGGCTTATCTGGATTATCTTTCCACCTGCCTTCACAAACTTCCGGAAGATGTTTCCTGGCCGGAACTCCGTGATTATATCCGATGGCTTCAAAATTCCAGAAATCTTTCTGACCGTACCATAAACTGTGCTATTTCACAGCTGCGCTTTTTTACCCTGTATGTCCTTCACCAACCGTGGGATGATACCCAGCTTCCTATGCGCAGATTTGACGAATATCTTCCCTTTGTCCCTTCCAAACAGGAGGTTTCCATCCTTATTGATTCCATGCCGGATTTGAAGCAGAAGGCTATGGTCGCACTCATGCTTTCCAGCCTTCTGGATTAAATATTTATTGTGTCAGGCACCTCTGATTTCTGGCACCTCTGATTTCTGATTTCAGGTGCTTATTACCTGAAAATGAATATTTTTTAAAAAGTGGGAATAGAATAATGACAGAAGATACAGATTGTGTTAATATGTGTTTGAAAATTATATTACCGAAAAATAAAAAAATTTTTAAAAGTGGGAATAGGGGATGGCACCATGCAGCTTATAGTAAGAAAAAAGTATTTAGATGAACTGATTGAATTGTATGGAACACCAGATATAAAAGTTATCACGGGGATCAGACGAAGCGGCAAATCAGTATTGCTGCAAGAGTTTGTTACATACTTGCAATCAATAGTATTTACGCCAAAGGAATCTATGATATTTACATTACCGGTTCAAATGCATTTTTGCTGAGTTCAGATTTGGCAACACTTTTTACCGGAAGAACGATGGAAATAAAGGTATATCCATTTTCTTTCATGGAATATCTAACTTATTATGAAATTACAGATGGATATGACGATGCATTTGATCAGTATGTCCGAACTGGTGGCATGCCGGGGGCTTATGTATATAAGACTGAGGATAGACAGTATGACTATGTTAGAGATGTGTATTCAACCATTCTTGTCAGAGACTTGGTAGAAAAGTATAAGATAAGAAATAAATCAGAGTTTACCAATATATCAGAATTTATGATGGATAATATTGGTAACTTACTTTCTCCAAATAATATCAGTAAAACCTTAAACAGTGACCGAAGTGAGATAACTAGAAAGACGGTATCGAAATATATTGGTTATTTGGAAAATGCTTTTCTGTTCTATGAGGCAAAACGGTATGATTTAAAGGGGAAAAAATACCTAGCGAACAATAGCAAGTATTATCTTTGCGATTCATCATTCCGTTATGCAGTCAATGGTACACGTAACATGGATTTTGGAAGAGTTTATGAGAATATTGTTTATCTGGAGTTACGCAGAAGAGGATATGAGGTATATGTTGGGAAACTCTATAAAAGAGAAGTGGACTTTGTAGCTAAGAAACGTGAGACGCAAATATATATTCAGGTAAGCGATAATATTTCGGATGAAAAAACATTTGAAAGAGAACATTCACCACTGCTTGCAATAAGGGATGCATATCCTAAGATGATAATTGCAAGAACGCATCATGAAACCTATGATTATCAAGGTGTGCAAGTTGTTGATATTTGCAGATGGTTACGGGAATAATATCATTTCCTAGTGGAACAGCGCTCCGCTCATGCGGAGCGAGTGCTCTGTTTTTGCGGAATATGCAGCTATCGAACAAAACTTCGAACAACTGGCTTAATGGCATTGCCTCTGACAACAATGTGATCATTTCTGCACCATAGATTCGCCTCCCTGATCCTTTATGATTTATACAGCAAAAAGAGCTTTCTCTTATCCCGAGAAAGCTCCTTTGCTAATCATCTGTTCTGTATAAGCCTACTGTAGCAGAAAACGATTGGAAACACAAGTACACTCCCGTACCTTTTTCATACTACAAAAATATGCCATTTCTTATTCTTTTTCTAATAACTTTGACATCATTTATTTTCCTTCGACGGTAAAACATGTCCATTCTTCATCCAATATACCTCATCACACAGTGATTGGATATCCTCCGGATAATGGGATGCAATAAGAACCAGCTTTCCACGCTCCTTTTCCTCCAAAATGCGCTTGCGGGCTTCCTGCACCGAATCTGCATCCAGCGCGCTGAGCGGTTCATCCAGTATCAATACTTTCGGATCTTCAAGAAATGCCATGGAAAGTGCAAGCTTTTGCTTCATACCGAGCGAATACTTTCCCACCGCCTTCTTATCCGACGGGTCTAAGCCGAACATCTCCAATACCGTGCAAATGCGCTGATCATCTGCGACTTTCCGATAGGCCGCGATGATTTCCAGATTCTTTTTTGCTGAATAATATGGTATGTACTCCGGTCGTTCAATGATGAAACCAACATCCTGCATCAGATCCTTCTGTTCCCTGCCATCTACCAGAATGATCCCGGAAGTCTTGTGCATCAGTCCCAATAATACCTTGAACAATACCGTTTTTCCACTGCCATTATCTCCGACAAATCCATAGATATGTCCGGATTCCAGTGCCAGGTTGATGTCTGTCAGAAGCGATACACCCTTTATTGTTTTGTTAATATTATTCATCTCGATCCTCATCGCCCAAATCCCCTTTCCTGTAATAAAGCATAATTCCTGTTCCGGTGATGACACATAAAAGAATGCCCGCAATAATACCATAGCGCATCCATGGCATAAATTCATCCGATTTTAGACAGGTTGTAAACAATGGTGTTATGGTAGCCTTTGATATACGAATATAACTGCGTTTATTTCCAATCGGATGTGCTGAATTCCAATAAGTAAATACATCATTCATATATAGTTTTACATAGCCTGCAATCGCTGCCAAAAGAATAACAATCCCCATTCCATTGCGCGTTTTACCAGTAATTAATGTTACCAGTAAAGCCAGCAATCCCAGAAAAATAAACCCAATCGTACTTCGCAAACAGATTAATCCTGCCACAAGCAGTGTTGGATATTTGCCTGCTCCAACCGGTATATTAATCCATGTAATTGTAGATAATCCATTGGCTGCAAGCTGTCTTTGCTGGATATCCATAAATTTAGGCCATGCCAATGAAAAGTCATGGAACCAGATCCCCCCAACAAGGATGGTAAGCATTACAAACCAAATAACATAAAGAATCGAAAAGGCTATAATTTTTCCTATGGCATACTTTGCCGCCCGCATACGGGATTGACACCGCATCATTGTCTGCCTTTCTATAAATGCATCCTTAACAATATCCGGAATCAATAATATATATCCAACAAAAAAAGACTGAAAGATAAAATGAAAAATAACTGAATGTATGCATCAACAATAAAATAACCGTCATTCTTCCCACTTGTTGCCCGGATGACTGAATATAGTTATTGGATACCTGTTCAATCAACGAAACAACGAAAAGTAGCGAAATAGCAATTAATTTTATTCGAAACACCGGTTTGCGAACAACCGCCCCTATGGTTTCTCTCATACCTGTCTGATCTCCTCTCCGAGATAATACCGAACTACTTTAGATTCCATCCCTTTTCCAATACATAGCATTAAAATAATCAAAAAGATCACAATGCACCGGCTTAATAAGTTTCCAAATGAAATATATGCTCCTGTTATGTTATAAAAATATGCCAGCACATTTGCGGCAACAGAATCTCTTCCAAACAACAGGGAAATTGCATAAAGTCCCCCACACCCGGTCTCCATAATGATCATTGGCATTGCATATACAAGAACCCGTGCATCTGATACAAATGCAATTATCGCTCCTAACAACCCAAACAAACATCCCGTCAAAAAGAAGCTGACCATTCCCAACAATACAAGTTCAACGTGTCCTGCTGATTTTGTAAGAATATGGATGCCAAAATAAACCGTCTCGTTTTCCGATCCAAATTCGGGTGTAAGATACACTTGTATTGCATCTTTCCATAATGGATTTTGTCCTATCCCAATGTCTGTCAACAGATATAAGCTTATAAGAATAGCTACCGCAAGAAGTCCCCCAAGCAGTCCACTTGCAACAAAATGACTCCAGTAATAGGAATGAAACCCTCTTTTTTGTATAATCTGATAACAATATCCGTCTTTTCGCTCATCTATTATCGTTCCAGCATATGCTATTACTCCAATAAATGGAAAAAAAGTGACAAACAGATCCATTGATAAAATACCGATACGAACAGCAAATGGAGCCATCGAGATTGAGTCCAATTTCCAGTCAAACGTTCCATACCCATTATAATATTTTTGTAATGGATATATGATGTCAAGTGTAAGAAACACTACAAAAACAATTGTAACTACCCCAACAATGCCCCAAAACCGCTTACTGCAAAATCCCCTACGGATATCCAGCCACAGCATAGAAGCAGTGGAACCTTCTTTTTTCATTATTATTCTCCTGTGTTTGAATGTTGAATTACTTGTTACATTTTCACGTTAGCATATTCGATTGTGTATGTCAACTATATTTTAGTTTTTCTATATATTGACTTATTATCTTATTTAATTTACAATACACTCAAAATAAGGAGAAGCCTATGAACAACAAAAGTAACTTCCGGCGCGGTTCCGTCGAATTGTTAATTTTGCATCTGCTTAGCCAGCAGGACTATTATGGTTATGAAATATCAACCCTGATCCGGGAACAGACCGATGGATACCTGAATATTCCAGTTGGTTCTTTGTATCCCGCCCTCTACAAATTAATAGATGCCGGATATATTTCAGACTACAAAAAACAGGTGGGACGCCGTCAGGTGAATGTTTATTATCACCTGGAAGACAGTGGCCGCACGCATCTTCAACAACTTTTGGAGGATTATTACGCGACTGCCAATGCGATCCAACAGGTATTGAAATATACGGTTACACAGTAGAAAAAAGGGGGATACAATGACCAAGGATAAAATTACGGATAAATATATAAAGGCTGTGCAGAAGCAGTTTAAACACTACCATACCACAGACGCAAGATTTATTTCTGATTTGAAAGACGCTGTCATTTCTTATGCAGCGCAACAGGATTCTCTCGATTATGAACAGCTTGTTTCACAGTTTGGAGATCCACAGGAACTGGTAAACGATTATTTTTCGGAGCAATCAATTGATAAGCAAAAGAAAAATGTGTGTTTTACATGGAATATAAAAACGATCTGTATCATCATTACCGTTTTCGTTTTGATATTCTCAGCCATATATATCTATAACATAAATGTACAACACAAAAAGGAATTAGATACTTTTATACAAAAAGAAGTAACTATATTAAAGGAGGACCCTCAATGATAAAATCAGGTAAATTTATTTCTGCTTTATTACTTTCTTCCGCACTTATATGTGCCGCAATACCCAGTCAGTCTCTTCAGGCTCAAACCGTTACAGTTACAAAAGAAGCCATTTCCGATGATCTCTACTGTGTGACAGAACTTGTTGAAACGTCAGGTTCTGGAATTCAGCCTTTTTCAGCTACCCAGACCAAAAGTGGAAGTAAAACACAACGTTATGTAAATTCTTCCGGCACTACTTTATGGTATGTGACGGTACATGCTTCTTTTACCTATAACGGAAGCACTTCTTCCTGCACAAGCGCTGATGTTACCGCAGAAAGTAATTCTTCAGCATGGAAAGTTACCAATAAATCGAGTTGGAAATCCGGAAATACCGGATATGCTTCTGCAACAGGCTCACATATCCTTTCCAATTCCGAAATCACTTCAACTACGCGTACTGTTCCCATTTCCTGTACCAAAAACGGAACTTTACAGTAAAAAGAAAACCGTGATGCATCCTGATATGCACCACGGTTTTTCATACCTGTAAATATTATAAATATCCGGCATATATACCCCCGGCTCTTATTTCACATCCCCGAGACAATAGAATCATGGCTCCATGCATATTCTACCGATAAATATACCTTTTCCCCTTTATATTCATAAAATTTTTGTTCTTTTCCATCCAGAAACAATCTGTCATAGTCTGTATCAGCTGCACCGCTTGAACCTCTGATAATTCCCATATCACTGATTCCCTCAATTGCACGGGCCGTAAAAGCATGCGCATACACTTTCTTATTTGACGCATCAAAAATTCTGCAGTCATTATAATCCGGACTGTTTTTTATATAAACAGCTAATTCATATTCTCCATCATTATCCCAGTCTGCCACCAGAAATTCTGCCCACCGAGGCCGATAACCTTCTTTTGTCAATGTTTTTATAAAAGAATTCTTATCATATTCTTTTCCTTTTTCCACATCAAAGAATGTTTGATTATCTGAAAAAATTTTCTGTATCTTCTGCGGAAGTTTTTCCAGATCCTTTTGTGTAGAATGAACCTGTTTCCAATCCTCTTCCTGTGTTTCCGTAGATAAGACAGCTGTTTCTGTATTATTTTTCTGTTCTTGATCTGCAGGAGCTTTGCAACCCGCAAATAATAAACAGACCGTTATAATAATTACCGGTAATATTTTCTTTAACATTATTTATCCCTTCAAATACTCTAACTATCCATTGTTATTAAATATGCAATTTTATTTTCTGCATCATATACACAAAAGGAAACATTCGTGTACATTTTTGTTCCTGGATTCCGATCAACAAGTTTCCAATAACCATCTTCAATTGTTGGAAGTTCAATATAAGTAGAAACACTTGTCAAAAAATCCCCAGCCTTTTTCGAAAACGGCAAACTCTCCCACTTCGCAAATTCCTCGGCAGCATCCTCATCCAGAGTTATCTTATAAAGAGCCATTCCCTCATATGGAAAACCTCCATAATCATTAAACTCTTCTTTAAGTTCAATATCTTTTTCCTCAATATCTATATCAAAATCTTTAATAAATTGCGATTTTGTATCATCTTTTTGAGTACACCCAACAAATCCTATCAGGCTAAAAATTATTATAAAAATCAGAAAAAACTTTTTCATATCTGTTTCCTATACAATATAGCTTATGTTACCTTATATCCTACCACAGCTATTATCTTTCAATCTTCTTTCCTTCATTCTGTAAATCTTCAACCGCTATTTTTATATTTTTCTCTAACTCACGGCTTTGTTTATATTTTTCGACGTAATAACCATTTGCCGCTGCATTTACATTGTTAATTTCATTAACAAATATGGTTTCCAACTGTACCAAATCAATTTCCTGCTTTGGTACATAAGATAAAATATCTAATACCCTATATTTTCCCATTCATCCTCCATAAAATCATCATTGCCCGTTGTGTTTTCACATTAGCATATTTGATTGTATATATCAACTATGTTTTATTTTTCTATACATTGTTTTATCACTTTCTCCTGACAACCAAAAACCGTGATGCATCCTGATATGTACCACGGTTTCTTTACATAATTATCTAAAATTTTTAATCACACAGGAATGTTTCTTTGTTTTGGTGCTATAATTGATTCCAACCAGAAGAACCTCCCCATCATATCCCAATTTTTTCACCAACTGCGTATAATTCTTTTCTTTGATCTGTGTAATCGCTTTTTCTGCAGATTTGTCCCATTTCAACTCGATCAGTAATGCAGGTTTATCGTTGCCTTCAACAAATGATCTGACAGCTGAATTGCTTTCACCAGTTCCTGACGTCTGCCGTTTTTGATTGCACGAATAAACTCTTCCCTGATTTCTTCGTTTGGAATATACACCTCTTTATTGTCTGCATCATATCCCAGATATCCCAGATGCACCAGTAAAGTAAGTACATCATCCCGGCTTTTCATGGAAGTCATGTCATTCTGAAACGACCCGATATCGACCCGGCAACGCTTTCCTCCAAGCATATCGACCAGACATTCCTTCAGACCATCAAAATTTAAATCTATATAAATTCGCAGTGATTCATAAGTTTCTGTCTGTGTCCAGTAATTACTGTATTTTCCGCAAAAAACTGCCTTTATCACCGAATTTGGATTATACACATGCCCGATCTCATCAAAATAATACCCATCGTACCATCTGCGCATTTCCTCATAATCCATGTGATGACCGGTACACAGCTTTTTTACCTCATCCTCTGTAAAACCAACATAGGGTGCCAGCGGTCCCGGCTCAAGCATCGTAAATTCGGTAAAATCGGTAAGGGCCGACTGCGTTCCATATTTTTTGATCGGTAAAATTCCCGTCATATAAGCTCCACACAAAAAACGGGAAACCTGAATTCCCTTGAACAATGCGCGCAACAACTGAATATATGTCTTTTGCAGTTCTGTATTTTCCGGCGCTTCACGGAACAACGCATCCCACTCGTCAATAATAATCAAAAATTTATGCCCGGTTTTTACACTGATTGTAAGTAATATTTCCGGCAAAGATACGACTTCCTCTGTCACACAATCCGGAAAGGCTTCCCGTAATTCCTTTCCAATGTCACGCTGCAGATTCAAAATTGTATCCTCTATATTCTGTGCATTGGAAATAAACCACGCCATATCCCAAAACAGGACGTCACAATTATTACGATATTTATTGTACCACTCTTTCTCTTTCTCTTTTGTCTCATCCGGTGGATTTGCTACACGCAAATGTGCAAACAGATCCCTCGCATCTGCTCCCTTAGAATAAAAAGCGGAAAGCATCTGTGCAGCATAAGATTTTCCAAATCTTCGTGGTCTGCTTGAACACAGCATATTTCTGGAAGAGTTTAATACCGCATTCATATAGGTAATCAATCCGGTTTTATCCACATAATCTCCGGTTTTCATAATGGATGCAAATCCATCCGCAGATGGATTCAGATAAATTCCCATACCACGCACTCCTTCCTAATATCCGTAAATATCATAAATCTCCGGCATATATACCCCCGGCTCTTTGTATACAATGAGTGGTTTTTCCACCGTCAGACGGGATTTGCCGCCCCGCAGCCCCTCTATCAGCACCATATTCGGCTCCTTATCCACAAACGGATAGACCAGCCGCATGCGCTTCGGCTCAATATGATAGGCTACCATCTTACTGAAAATTTCTGCAAGACGAAACGGCCGGTGTACCATGTAAAAACGGCCACCCTGTTTTAATATCTTTGCACTTTCCCTCAGGATATCATCCAGGTCACAGAGCACTTCATGCCTTGCAATGGTCTTGGCACTGGTGTCATTCTGGATTCCATGCTGCCCGATCATATACGGCGGATTCGTGGTAATCACCTCAAACGAACCTGCACCGAACCGCGCGGAGGCATCTTTGATATCCCCAGTTACAATATCGATCCTGTCCTGCAAATGATTGTAGGCGACGCTTCGCGCCGCCATATCTGCACTCTCCGGCTGAATCTCAAGCCCGGTAAAATGTTCCCCTTTGGTCTTTGCTTCCAGAAGAATCGGGATAATCCCGGTTCCGGTCCCCAGATCCAGTGCCCGCTCTCCCGGCTTTACTTTTGCAAAACCGGACAGCAGCACCGCATCCATGCCAAAACAGAAACGTTCCGGGTCCTGAATGATCCAGTAACCATTTCTATGAAGTTCGTCCAGCCGTTCATGACTGTGGATTGTCACCTCTGTTTTGTTCTCCACGCTCGTTGTTTCCACCCTGATAATTCTTTCTGTCGTAGTTTCGATGGCGCCGGAAATTCCGCTCTCCGCGGTATTCACGTTTTTCTCCTCCCTCGCCACTATTTTCACGGTCGGCATTCTCTCCGCGGTCACGATTATATTTTCTGCCACGGTAATTGCTGCGTTCCCGGTACTCTCGTTTCTCACCGTTGTCATTCCGGTCGCGGTATTCGCGCTTTTTGCCGCGATAGTTACTGCGGTCACGATACTCGCGTTTCTCGCCGCTATCGTTTTTCTCACGATTCTCACGGCTTTCGCTTCCGACATCCGTCTCCGGTGACGCATCGTTTTGCTCCCTGCGGTATTTGCCACGGTTGTTTTCCCTGCGGTTCTCCCGCTGCGGACGTTCGTTTTCTTCCTCCGTGCTTCCGTTATCCTCAAGCCCTTCGAGCTCTTTCATTTCCTCATCCGTTACACGGACATCCCTGCGGCGGCGCGGTGTAAACTTCAGGTCATCTACCGCATATTCCTGCAGTTCTTTTTCTTCTCCGTTATCCACAACAACCTTAACCAGCTGACGCAGTACATTAACACCGGACACTTCTCCATGCATTCCGGTCGGTGTGATTACCGAATCTCCCACCGACGGCAGACGGCTGTTTAAGTATTCGTATGTTTCCTGCTCGTTCTTCAGACAACACATGAGTCTGCCGCATACACCCGAAATTTTTGTCGGATTTAAGGACAGATTCTGTTCCTTTGCCATCTTGATGGATACCGGTACAAAATCGGTCAGATAGGATCTGCAGCACAATTCCCTCCCACAGATTCCGATACCGCCAAGCATCTTTGTCTCATCGCGCACACCAATCTGCCGCAATTCGATACGGGTGCGGAACACCGAAGCCAGATCCTTGACCAGCTCACGGAAATCAATTCGTCCGTCTGCCGTAAAGTAGAACAAAAGCTTATTGTTGTCAAATGTATATTCCGCTGCAACCAGTTTCATATCCAGCCCGTGCTTTGCAATTTTTTCCTTGCAGATCACGTAGGCTTCCGCTTCTTTTTCTTTATTTTTTTCTATAACTTTTTCGTCATCGTCTGTCGCAATACGGATCACCGGTTTCAAAGGCTGGACAACCTTATCGTCATCCACCTCTTTGGGTGGGATCAGCACTGTTCCCATCTCTACGCCGCGCGCCGTCTCCACGATGACGTGCATCGCCGTCTCCAGATCATAGTCCAGCGGGTCAAAATAATAAATCTTTCCCGCACGCTGAAAACGGATTCCTACCACTTTTATCATATTAATTCTCCTTAATTGTCAGTAACAGCAGCTCAATCACAAGATCGAAATTTACATTTGCCGAAATCCGGACTTTCGCTGTCTCAAGTGCACGGATGATCGTCTCAATTCCCTGATACGACCGCTTTGCTGCCTGTTTTTTTATGTCATAAACCTCATCCTTAAAAATGAGTCCGTTTACATCATTGGTTGCTTTCATGTAAAGTACATCGCGGAACCAGATCATCATGAGGTCAAAATAATCATTGACCGTCAGCTTATACTCTGCAATCTGCTTTACTGCTGCTGTCATTTCATACAGATCAATATCTTCCAGACGCTTCATCAGCTGCAGCACCGATGCTTTCAGTTCCCCAAATTCTTCGGAAGATGCCAGCTGAATGGCTTTCCCTACATTTCCCTGGGAAAATGCGGCACAGACATCTGCCTGGTAATCCGGAATGTGATACGTTTTCATCAGGTAAGATTTGATCACATCTTCTTTTACCACTTTGAGATTCAGTGTAATGCACCGCGATAAAATCGTTGGCAGAAAACTGTCCGCATTTGTGGTCAGAAGCAGGATGACAGCATATGCCGGCGGTTCCTCGATTGTTTTCAGCAATGCATTCTGTGCCTGCTGGTTCATTTTTTCCGCCTCATCCACAATATACACTTTGTAGCGGCTGCTGTATGGTTTTATCACAATATCGTTATTGATCTGGGTACGGATATCGTCCACCCCGATGGTATTCGGCTTTTCGTGGGATACATAGATGATATCGGGCTGATTATGATCCACCGCCTGTTTGCAGGAGCGGCATAAAAGGCATGGTCTTGTCCCTTCTCCCTCACATTGCAGTGCCATGGCAAAAGCCTCTGCAAGCATCATTTTTCCGGAAAGCTTTGGTCCGTTAAAAATATATGCATGGCTGACTTTGTCGAGGGCAATTGCATTCTTCAAATGCCCGATGATCTGTTCATGTCCAATGATGTCTGAAAATCCTGCCATAGCCATCCCCTCCTTTGTCTAGGTCAAAATATCAAGCAAAAGTCCTTTAATTTCCCCAATACGGTCCAGAATCGAAATATGATCCTTTTCGTCTGCCACCAGTTCGCCTGCCAGTTCATCCAGATTCTTATCGATCAGGCGGATAATGCCATATACCCGGTGGCGTCCCCTGCGGTCAAGAAAATTTTCCCTTGAAAACCGGTGGGAACGGTAAACTACTTCATTCAGAAAGTCTTTTATCAGTCCACGGTACTTTTTCATATCCCGGATGTCCATGTGCTCCGCAAGACGGTTTCCCTGCGCCGTAATATCACTGAGCAGTTCATCCACTTTTGCCTGCAGATCCGCATCTGTGATCGCACTTGCAAGTGTAAACTTGAATGAGCCGTCGCCCTCTACTGTTTTTGTGGCCTCCGGTACCTGATTGACCGCGGATATATCGTTTACTTTTATCGCCATATAGAAATCCTCTTATGCTATTTCTCCATCCCGGACATATCCCGCCGGATATATTCCGTGATCTCCCGGATGGTTCCTTCCATATCCTTATTTATAAACCGTCGTGTGATGCCTGCCTCTGTCAGTTTTTCCTCGGAAAAATCTGCGGCATCCGCAAGAAATCTGCGGCACATTTCCTCGTACTGCGGAGTTTTCTGCTGCCGCTCCCTGGCAATCGCCCGAAGCAGCCGCTCGCCATCCTCCACTTCTATATAAATCGGCACCACCCGCGAGCTTCCAAAGTATCTTTGTATTTTCTGATACCCTTCCAGTGTCACAATATACAGATAACTGTGCGCCGACAGGTCAATTCTTCCATCATCTACCGTAAAATATTTCCAGATCCCATAGACCGTGTGATAGGCCCGCAGCTCGATCACCTTGCCTGCGCTTTCCAGCTGCTGTACATGTGTCTCATCTGTAAATACATATTCCCTGCCATCCATCTCTCCCTCTCGGCGAGGCCGGGTGGTATACGGTACAATGCGTAAAAGTGCAGGATTCCCCTGCTGCATAATCCGGCTGTAGATACTGTCTTTTCCGGAAGAACTCTTTCCCATGACACAATAAATTTTGCCCATTGATCTCTTTCCTCTAGTATAATATATTTGCCGTCATTTCACAACGTTTATACACGTCAAATCCGGCAGTCCCTCTACCTCCAGGCCCAGCCGGATACAATGCCGGATCGTTTCTGCGGTCTGCACGTCAATCGCTTCGCCAGGCACAAGAATCGGAATTCCGGGTGGATACAGATACACATAATCCCCGCTCACCGCTCCCGCGGCTTCCTCCAGCCGGACCGTTTTTTGTTCTGCGTCCAGTGCCTGATCAATCGTCATGACGGTTTTTTGTTCCCGGTAAATCTCCCGCGGTGAAATCTCGCTGGTCTCTTCCTTCTTATGAACCGTTCCATCAATACATTCCAGTGCGTCCGAAAGCCGCGCAAACCCTTCGTCCGTATCCATAATGGAAGTCATGGCAACCACATAGTTTCCGCTTGCCATCTCCATCTGCAGACCATATTCCCGTAACAATATTTCCTGAAGAGCCTGTCCGCTCATGCTGTTTCCGGTCAGAATCAGAAGTTTTCCCGGATCAAATGAGAACGCCTCCTGTTTTGAAAAATCGGAGGGCTGTAATACCTGCAGTGTTTTCAGATTTTTGGTCTTATCCCGAAACTCTGCAAGCCTTCTGCTGTATGCAGCAAACAGCATTTCCCGGTCTTTTTCTATGATCTGCAGACTTTTTTCAATCCCCGCCATCAGAAGGTATGACGGAGAACTTGTCTCATAAATCCCCAGAAATTGTGCGACCTTTTTCTCCGCGATCCGGTCGGAACACAGATGCAGCAATGCGGTCTGTGTAAATGCGGGAAGTGTTTTGTGTACACTCATAATCACGGCATCCGCACCAAGCCTTGTGGCATTTTCCGGAAACTCCGGGGAAAACCCGAAATGCGCTCCATGCGCTTCATCCACGATCAGCGGAATCCCATATGCATGCACGGTATCCGCAATGTTTTTGATATCCGATACGACCCCGTCGTATGTCGGGGAAGTAATGACAACGGCTCGGATATCCGGTGTCTGTTCCAGCTGCTTTCGCACCATCTGTGGTGTTACCTGCCCCTGGATGCCGTAGGCGGTATCTTCCGGATACAGATAAACAGGAACCAGCTGCCGCAGATACATCGCGTGATATACTGCTTTGTGACAGTTTCTCGCCATAAGGATTTTTTCGCCCCGTGGGACTGCTGCACTGATCGCCGCAAGAAGTCCGCAGGTACTTCCGTTTACCAGATAATACGTTTTTTTTGCACCATACAGATCTGCCGCTTTCTGCTGCGCCTCCTGCAGGATTCCGGTTGCATGGTGAAGATTGTCAAATCCCTCAATTTCCGTAATATCAATGGCATAGGGATTGGCAAAAGGCAGGAATGCCCGTTTATGGCCAGGCATATGAAACGGATAGATGTCCGATTGTTCCAGTTCCCTTAGTTTTTGTTCCAGCATATTTCCTCCACTATCCTAAGAACCGGCCAAGTTCCGGCATCCAGTCATCAAAAAAGATCTCATTGCGGCAAAGACTCTCCCAGATCGGGGACACAAACACCAGAATCAGATCGATTGCGTCTTCCCAGGGAACCTCTGCCAGCCCATGGTTACGCAGATACTTTTCCCAGCGCTTGCGCATATACGTGTAAGCCCGGTATCCGTCCAGCTGCTTTAATCTCTGTTCTTTGCGCATCTTCGGAGATGCAGCGGTAAGCACCGTCAGTTCCTCCAGCACATAACGCCCGCTGAGCGGCTGTGTTCTCAGCAGCCGGTATGCATCATAATAACTTCCCATGCTGCCGATCAGTTCCAGCTTGTCCATGATCGCAAACAGATCATAGCTTAGTTCACTCTCCGGCGAATACACCAGATAGGAAATTGTTCTGCCTCCGCCCACTGCAATCAGTTCTTCTTCTCTTGTTCCCGGAATCTGGCTGACCGCACCAAAACTGTAGATCTCAATATTCAGCGGAACTTTCATATCAAAATACCCGGCGGTCATGCTAAGCCGGATTCCGCCGCTCAATGCCGTCACCGTACCTTCCCAATGGATTTTCTGTGCATTTTCTTTTGCAAAAAGTGTTGTTTTGATATGTTCGCCCATTGCGATGGATAATCGCTGACCGGGCTGCAGTTTGTCCGGCGTGAGTTCTTCCTCACTTCCCTTATAAAAAAAGCGGATGCGCTTCTTGGCGCGCTGCCGATATGCTTCTTCTCCCAGAAGCGGCAGGCTCATCAGCCATAAAAATTCACGGTATGCAGACGTACTGACACGCAGCATCAGATCTTCCACCGCATATCCCCACAGGAGATCTGCAAATGGAATGGAGAGCATTTCGCTTCTCTTTTTCAGTTCTGTTGCCTCACATACACCGACTTTCATTACAGCCACACTCCGATCAGACTCTGTACCTTTCCTGTTACTTTTCGCGCTCTGGCATATTCCATCAGCATGGAAATGTCTTTATCATTGTCCCGGATATAGGACTGGACCGCCTCCCGGAAAATCGCCCGGTCAAGCTTTGCCTCATATTTCAGGCAGTCACAGATCATCCGTTCCTTATCATAAATCTGAAACGTCAGTCCATTCTGCTCAATCGTTGTGGAACCAAGTTCCAAAGCTTCCGGCTCTGTATAGTAGGGGATTACTTTCGGATAATCCATCTTAAACCGCGACTTGGATGTATTTTTATCCACCGCTAAGTGCCATCCGTAAGGCTTTTCCCGGATATATCCATACGCATAGAGCGCACTTTCCATGCACAGACGCGCATCCGGAAACAGCCGTGCGATCAGTTCTTCCTCGGAAAAGCGGTCGATCCGGTCGGTATAATAACCGTTTTTTATCCGCACCAGTGTCCCGGCTTCCACAAATTCCAGAATCTTGCGGTAATCCACATCAAGTGCCGCAAATTCTTCCTTTTTTACGATGCCGCCTTTTTCATTAATGAAAGCGCACAGTTTTTCCAATGTTTCTTCTGATGATTTACTCTTTTTTGTATTTGTCGACATTTTCCGCTCCATAAAAATTAACGTGGTATTTCACTTCGTATTCTACCTTTTCCTGTGGAATTCGTCAAGAAAATAGTATATAGTAAAGATAATCTGAAACTGTAACAAAGGAGATCCCATTTTGAATCAGAAAAACCAGCTGCGCAAAAATCCTTCCCGCGAGACATGCGAAAGCATCATTCGCCGGATTCTCATGACCGAACTTACCCAAAACGGAAAAAACCGGCACTTTCGAAAAGCTGCCGATTTTATGAGTTATTTTGAATCTCTGTATCCGGCATCGGATGCCCTGACCAAACAGGTGCAGCGCGCCGTCCAGTCTTTGCATATGCCGAAGGATGCCGATGGATTTTTTATTGTGGACAAGACAGCTGCACAGGTGGAACAGGAACAATGCCTTGGGAAATTATTTGCAGATGCAAATGTCTCCCTCCATCCAATGGAACAGGTAGAGACCGTTTTCCTGTCCGTACCCTCCCATATGCAGGAACTTCTGCTGCATACATTCGAACAGAGTGATCTCTTTGCCGGACAGATTCTTACCATCGTTCGCACCTGTAATGGTCTGTTAATTTACACCGAAGACAAAAAACAGCTGCTTTCTTTATTAAATCGTCTGATAAATCAGCAGTAATTTTGTAATGTCGTTTATGCGTCAATTTTATAGTTTAACGCCTTTAATTTGTCTTTATTTCGATTTAGCGTCTTTATTTTTGTCTTTTTGTACATTTCTGTCCTTTATAGGTTAATGTAAAGCATGCCGGATGATCCACTGTTCCTCCGCGGATAACCGGAACAAATCCATGATTCTGCAATCCAGCCGTTTCTGGCAAGTCTCTGCTGCCTCTTTTCCCATTCCACAAATCAGCGGCTCGGTCATCGCTATAATTTCATTCTGTATCGCTTTCCCAACACGCGGAATTGGAATATGCTCCATATGCGCCCGCAATACTTTTATGGAATGGAATTCCTTCTGATAAACAAACTGAGAAACACTGGAATTTAAAATTGCCAGAATATATTTGATCTGCATTCCCTCGATCTTTGGGATCACAATGTTGCAGCTATTCAATGAAAGTATCTGCCGGTCATCATAAGCCACCACCAGCTGATTGCTGATAAAACGGTACAACAGTTTTTCCGGTGCCCGGTATATCTCCAGAGGTGCAACCTGCTGAAACTGTTCCGGTTCAAACCGCAGATACTGTTTTGCCGGATTTATGTGGTATTTGCAAATATCTGTACCTTTCAGTACCATCTCCGAATGTTCCGTTTTCTCTGTGGAGAGAAACTTTTTGTTGTTTCCGGTAACAATGCCAAGTGCAAAATCTGCATGATCGGCCAGATAACAGACGGGAATGGAATTTTTTATTTTCTCCAGCACACGATACTCTTCATCTGTCATCCGAAAACTGAAATTTTCCGGCACTACCGTCCGCTCCATAGCAATGGTATATGTACGTGTCCGGTCTTCTATCCGCATCCCCACCGTTGACAAAGGCTTTCCGGTCGCAACCAGCTGCAGCAGAATGCAGGGACACTGTACCCCGTCAAACATATCTCCCAGAAACGTAAGGGATTTTACAGAACTTCCCTGAAGCAGAATTGTGCGGATGCGCATATGTGCCTTTACATTTAAGACCGCTTCCGGCAGCACAAACGCCAGCGTTCCATCCGGAACAAGAATCTCCAGAGCCCGTTCGATAAAAACATCATAGGACTCGGTATTTCTTCCGGAAGCCGTGGCATATCTGGCCTTTAACACTGCTTTGTCTTCATTGGAAAAAGCATAGCCCCACGGCGGATTTCCAATGATGGTATCAAATCCTGTTCTGTCATATTCTGTGAGAAAATTCTTCTCTGTAATATGTTCGCAGATCTCCTCAACATCCGCGTCCGGATATTTCAGAGCCATATTGAGTCGTGCGATACAGATACTCACCGCATCGGTATCCGTGCCATAAATATCTGCCAGATCCACACTTTCCGGAAGCTGAAGTAAAAAATTTCCGGTACCGCAACACGGATCTAACACTTTTCCTATATGTTCGATATCCAGATGAGAAATCAGCTTTTTTACAACTTTTGTGGGTGTATAATACGAACCGCGCGCTTTCCGGCTGCTCATGTTTTTACAGGAAAGATACAAAAGTCCCAGAATATCTTCATCCGGCTCACAGACATATACGTGCGAAAAAAATGCCGGATATTTCCCACAGAAATCCATTGCCCTTTGTCTGTCACCGATCAATGCATCCAGTAAGATATCATATTTCCCTATAGAAATTTTCCCCTGCAGATATTGGAAAAATAATGGTTTCTGTCCGAATAACTGCAGTGCACAGTCTGCCACAAAATAGGATATCACATCAGAGGTCAGCAGAATTTGTTTCCGTGTTATCTCGGAGAGCAGTTTCTGTAAAACGGTAAGGTTCTTGCAGTTTTGGGAAACATAAGAACGATATAACGCATTTCCGGAAACATATTTTTTATTTCTGCGGCTTTTTAATGCCACATTTTTTCCTGACCGGATTTCATTTTCTATGATTGCAATATGCTTTTCATCAAAATAGGGCACCCCGTTTTTTATATATTGGGGAGTTATCTTTCCAAGTTTTACCCAGTTACGACCGGTAGCAATCGATATGGATAACTGCTCACATAACTCCTTTAACGATTTGTCATGCAATTTCAAATTCTCCTGGTTACCTGCTTTTTAAAAACGCCCGGCAAGTAGGAACCTGCCGGGCATTTTCTGTATTTGTCGACATTTTCCGCTCTGTAAAAATCAACGTGGTATTTTACTTCATATTTTACATTTCCCAGTAATATTAGTCAAGAAAATAGTATATCCTATAAAATCTGCGCACCGTTTTACCAAAAAAGGAAGCCGATTTTAAACAGGCTTCCTTTTCGTATTCGTGAATCGCTTTTATTTTGTAATTGCATTTACAAATCTTTTTGTAATTTCCCGTGGTCTTGTGATTGCGGTACCAATCACTGCCGCATATGCACCACACGCAAATGCTTTCTGTAACTGCTGCGGCTCCCAGATTCCACCCTCTGCAATCAGCGGAATTGTCAAATCCTGTGCCAGCTTTTCTAACATTGGAAAGCACGGAATTTCTGTACCTTTGGTATCCGGCGTATAACCACAAAGTGTGGTTCCAACAATGTCAAACCCAAGTTTCTGTGCACGCATGCCATCTTCATAAGACGCACAATCTGCCATAAAGATCATATCCGGGTACTTTTTACGCACTTCCGGGAAAAATGTTTCTATGGTGCTTCCATCCGGTCTTTTTCGGTTTGTTGCATCCAATGCAATAATATCCGGTGCGGCTGTCATGATAGCATCAATTTCTTTCATGGTTGGTGTGATATAAATTTCCGAATTATCATAGTCTACTTTATATAAACCGATCACTGGAAGATCCACTTCCTTTTTAATTGCAATAATGTCTTCCGGTGTATTTGCGCGAATTCCAACGGCACCGCCTTCTTTTGCTGCAAATGCCATCCTCGCCATAATTTTTGAACTGTAAAGAGGCTCGGTCTCCAATGCCTGACAGGAGACGATCAAACCGCCTTTTATTTTATCAAATACATTCATCTCTTATTTCCTCCTTTTTGCAAATTCTGACAACCAGATAGGATTTGTCCATGCCGTGTGCCCATGTTCATCTATACATTCTGCACGAATATATGTTTCTTTTCCTGTTAACGGATAAAATGCTTCTGTCAGAGGGACTCCATGTTCCGCCAACCGGGTCACACCCAAAGCTACTGGTCCGCCAACAATCATATTGATGCGTTCTACTGCACTGCAATTAACGACAAACTGGTTATTTTCCACCTTCCAGTCATATATTTCCGGTCCTGAAGAAGAATAATATTCCCCATTCAAAATTGCCTGGCAGATTGCTTCATGGGAAAGTTCTTCCGCCTGCACAACAATATATCCTCCAAAAGAATCCGGAAAACTTCCTCCATTATGATTATCATCTGTCGCATCCGCATTGATATGCCTGCCACTGCGAAGCATCAGATCCCAATAGGTCACATCATACCCCGTACCACACTCATTAACGGTGTTATAATTAAAAATCTCCAACATATTGGTATCCGGAATATTGATAAAATCTTCCGGCCTTACACGTGACCAGATTGGGTGATTATAAGTCACGATACAACCATGATTCTTTAATCTCTCTGCAAGTTTTTTCCCTGTTTTATTTCCATCCCAGTCCGTCCCGTAATAAATATCAGGCTCTACTTTTTCCATATGTGAAAAGGTACTTTCCAATGCACCTTTTTGCATGCTCTCTGTTCCGAGAATTCCATTCATATGATGCAGTCTGACCGTATTTCCCTCATCATCAAACAATACTGCAGTAGCCTCCACCCCCGGAAGAATAAGAAAATTCTTTTCCCCCAGCTCCCGACGGTAATCCGTATAAAAATCGCCCCTTTCTGAAAGTACAATCCGGGCATCTTCCCATCCACGGAAACTACTTTCAACAATCACACTCTCTTTCCTGCTGTATGCAATAATATACGGCTCCCACCATACCTGCCTCATTCTTCAATGCAGCTGCACAGATTTCAAGATCTTTTGCAAAATTTGGCATCACATGTTTCATCACATATGATCTGACAGGAGCAATAAAAAGATCTTCCTGTGCAGAAACTCCTCCGCCAATTAATATCTGCTCTGGATTAAACATATGCACAAATCCAACAAGCGCTGAAGCAATCACCTCTATCCATTCCTGCAGGATTTTCTGCACCACCACATTTCCTGTCGCTGCCTGTGCAAAAATCCATCGTCCATCAACTGGTGTATCTGCTGCCCCTGCAATCGCACCTTCCTGTATTGCCCAACGGACTTTTCGTACCAGTGCTGAAGTCGATCCATAATGCTCAAGACATCCCCGATTTCCGCAAGTGCACATTTCCCCTTCATACTGCACCGGAATATGTCCAAGTTCACCCGCAAATCCACTTGCTCCGAGCAAAATCTTTCCATTCATGAGAATGCCGCCACCTACACCTGTTCCAATCGTGACAACGACAACATCTTTTTTGCCCTTTGCAGCACCAATCCACGCTTCCCCAAGAGCCGCTGCATTCGCATCATTAAGCACTTCTGTCGGAATATGGAATTCCTGCTCCATCACCTGTCGAATCGGGCTGTTGATCCAGTTTTTAATATGTCCTGCGGTTCCTTCGACCACTCCTTTTTTTGTAGAGATTGCTCCCGTTGCTGACACCCCGATTCCTGCATATTCAGAAGCATTCTCACGATATTTTTCCAAAAAATTATGGCAGCTCTTCACTACCGTCTGCAAAATAGGTGTTTCATATCCATCAAAATTTACGGCATAAGTTTCTGTTGCATGAATCGTGCCATCTTCATCTACACTTCCAATCTTTACTGCCGTTCCTCCAATATCAATTCCAATATACTTTTTTTTATTCATCTTTATCCTCCGTGTGTTCCCCTTTTGCACGAATAGCAGACAGGGTTGCCTTATATTTTTGTGTTTTAAAGTAAGAATCATTTGCAAAATAATAAGAGTATAAAACATCCATAATTGCTAAAATCGAAAATTGCGGTGAAATTTTTGTTCCTGTATCCAGATTTTTTAATGCTGCTACCTGAATTACTTCCTGCGATTCCTTTGCAACGGATGACCCGGAAACTGCTGTCATGCATATAATACTTGCACCTCTGCTTTTGGCGATCCGAATACTTTCTAACACTTCTGCCGTCTCCCCACTTAACGTAATGGCAATCACAAGTGTTTCCTCCCCCGCCAGTGCTGCACCTATCTTCATCATATGGGAATCTGTAACTGCATTAACATCCATCCCGATACGCATGAAACGCAGCTGGAATTCTTCCGCTGCATAACCGGAATTTCCGATTCCAAAAATCAGTACACGTTTACTGATGTTAAGCATTCCCGCCACCCGCCGGACCTGCTCCTCATCAAGAATCCGAAAATTTTCCTGTAACAGTTTCTGGTACGAATTTTGTACGCGGCGCGCAAACAATCCGACATCCTTTTCTATTCCCTCGCTTTTTTGTTCAAATTTTAAGTCTCTTTCATAAGAAAAAATAAATTCCCGATATCCTTTATATCCGCACTTCTGGGAAAACCTTGACAAAGTAGCCTCAGATACATACAGCACACGGGATATATTTTTAGAAGAAAAATCCATATCATCTTTATTACCAATAAAAAAATCTGCCACACTGCGTTCAACCGCTGTCATTTTTTTATAGGATGCTTCTATTGTCTGTTTTGTCTCATTTTGAAATGAGATCATATAATCATCGTTCATCTGTTCTCCACATCATCATCTGTTCCATATATCTTTCCACATATAACGCAATTTCCTGCTGCGCCCTGGCACCCGGATGCCCATCTGTTCCCATGCCATTGACCGGATTCTGCAACGGAAGCTTCAGAAACTCTGTGCCACATCGCTGCGCGGTTTCCTGTACTTTTTCACATAATGTCTGTTCCATCAGACCATAAAGCAGAAGTATTTTCGCATCAGCAAAAACCTTCTTCAGCTGCTGTATAAAATCCGTATATTTTTCTACAAACGCACGCTCGCGGGAAGGAATCTGCCTCACATAACTTGCATCATTCGTCCCCAGATTACACACGATCAGATCTGGAACTTCGTTTTGTATATAGGGAAAAATTTCGGGAAGAATGTTTTTCGTATAAGGTGTATCCTGCTCCGGGGCAATCCAGCGGGATAATACCCCATTCCCACTATATGCAACAATCCTGCTGTCTGCATGAAGCATCTCTGCTGCCTGATATGCATAAGTTTTAGTCACATCTTCATCCGCTGTCCGGAATGTGCTAATCCCATTTATTCCATCCACTCCATATCCAGCGGTAAGCGAATCTCCTATGAAAAGCAAATGGCGGGATGGAATTGCATCTCTTGTAACCGGGGCATCCGTAATAAGATTTGTGATCCACACATTGCCATATTGTTCTTCCGTCAGTTTCACCAATCGGATCCTGATGGTTTCGGCTAATTCCTGCTGGTAAATTATATATTTTCTCTTTCCCGGCACTGCCCGGATTTTTTGCCGGAACTGCTTTTCGTCATTTATAAAAACCCCAATAAATGCATCTTCCTGTGGTGCAATGCTCTGTGCCGCCATTTCCACGGTAACAACGCTTGCTGCCGTTACAAATGCAATCCCAGATGCAGACCAGCAAAGGTGTAACCCTGACGGTTCTTTGTTTGTAATTCCCAATATTCTCACTTGTTCCCACCATACCATTTTCTCCACTTATGCCTGCCTTTTTTATTTTATTTTTACATGCAATTATAGCGAATCTGCCTATAAAATACAATCTTTAGTCGTAATTTCTGAAAGTAGTTTCCGCAACAGTTCCTATACTTCCCTATATTTCCGTTTTCACTCCATTTTTTGATAGTTCTTTCTGTTTTCTCCAAAGATATAGCTTTTTTGGCTTTTTAATTCTATAATCATTCTCATAATAAACGAGAACCATAACAAGGAGGACATTTATGAGAATCTACAAAACAAAAAATTATGATGAAATGAGCCGCAAGGCAGCAAATATTATCTCCGCACAGATGATTTTGAAACCAGAATCAGTACTTGGTCTCGCCACAGGTTCCTCGCCAATTGGAACTTATAAACAGCTCATCAATTGGTATAAAAAAGGGGATCTGGATTTCTCGCAGATCCACAGCATCAATCTGGATGAATACAAAGGACTTGACGCATCCAATTCGGAAAGCTACGCTTATTTCATGCGTCACAATCTTTTTGATCATGTAAATATCAAACCGGAAAATACCTATATTCCAAATGGTATGGAAGAAGATGTTGATAAAGAATGTACCCGTTACAATTCCATTATCCACCAGCTTGGCGGCATTGATTTACAACTTCTTGGTATTGGTAACAATGGACATATTGGCTTTAATGAACCATCCGATACATTTGCAAAAGAAACCCACTGTGTAGAACTGACAAAAACAACCATTCAGGCAAATGCCCGTTTTTTTGATTCCATTGATGAAGTTCCTACTCACGCATATACAACTGGAATCAAAAATATTATGGAGGCAAAACATATCCTGTTAATCGCAAATGGAGAAGGAAAAGCAGATGCCCTGTATCAGTCCCTGTTTGGTCCAATTACTCCCCAGGTGCCCGCATCCATACTGCAGCTGCACGATGATGTTTCCATTGTTGCCGATGAAGCTGCACTATCACGTATCATTGAAAAAAATCTTATTTAATATTTATTGCTTTTGTAAAGGAGTTCCTTATGATTATAAAAAACGGACTTGTCTGGGAAGAAAGCGGATCTTTCCTGACAAAAGATTTGCATATTGATAGCGATACCCATCGCATCGCAATGGATGCTGCTGATACGGCAGATGACACCATTATTGATGCATCCGGTCTGTATGTAATTCCAGGACTTGTCGATATCCATATTCACGGTGCTATGGGATGTGATTTCAGTGACGGCAGCGCGGAAGGACTTTTAAAAATTGCAAAATATCTTCGTTCCTGCGGCGTAACAGCTTTTTGTCCAACCTCCATGACTTTACCGGAAAACCAGTTGCTGACAGCCTTTGCATCGACGCGCGAAATTCCAGATGACAATAGCCATGCTTTTATCGCAGGAATCCACATGGAAGGACCATTTCTCTCTCCTGAAAAAAAAGGTGCACAAAAAGCAAGCTATCTTCGCGCACCGGATATCGATATGTTCCGACGTCTTTCCCAGGCATGCGATAACAAAATCCGCATCATTACGATTGCACCGGAACTTTCAGGCGCGGATGCTTTTATCCGGGAATTTCATTCCCAGCTGACCATCTCCCTCGGTCATTCCACGGCATCCTATGAAATTGCCCAAAACGCTTTCGCTGCGGGAGCCAGTCATGTCACGCATTTATTTAATGCCATGCCACCATTGCATCACCGGAATCCAGGTATTATCGGTGCAGCCACTGACTGCCCACATGCCATGGCCGAAATAATTTGTGACGGCATACATATCCACCCATCTGTTATCCGGAATACCTTTCGTATGTTTGGCGAAGACCGCATGATATTGATCAGTGATGCCATGCGTGCCACAGGTATGGACGATGGAACATATGAACTCGGAGGACAACCTGTAACGAAAAAGGGACGGCTCGCCACCTTAAAAGACGGAACTATTGCCGGTTCAGCAACAAACCTTTTTGACTGTATGAAAAATGCAGTAAATTTTGGCATTCCACTTGCTGTCGCTGTCAAAGCTGCCACCTACAATCCGGCAAAAAGTATCGGGTTAGAACATACCATCGGCACTCTTGCGCCTGGTGCAAGAGCTGATGTCCTTCTCCTTGATTCCGATCTGAACATTGTTCGTATCATATAAACCCCTGTTGTAAAAACGCCCGGCAAGTAGGAACCTGCCGGGCATTTTCTTATGTACTCTGTAATTTCTATCTCGGGTCCGGACGATGCTTCATATCACGGATCGGAATATTAGCAACAAGTGCCGGTACCGTTCCGTTATTGGAATCGGACTCTGTCTCGGTGATTTTTACATCAAGCGCCTCCGCATCAATATCCATGTAACGTGAGATCACTTCAATAATGTCATTCTTCATCATCTCCATCATCTCGGAAGAACAGTTGGCACGGTCAGAAACCAGCACCAGCTTCAGGCGGTCTTTTGCGACGTTGCCGGAAGTCTTTTTCTTAAATAAATCCATTATTCCCACAATAAGTACCCCCCTCTAATTCTTCTTAAAGATATCTTTTAATTTTTCCAATACCCCCTGCTTCTCATTCAGGTTCAGGAATGGAACTTCTTCTCCCATAATACGATGACAGATATTAGAATATGCTTTTCCTGCCAGACAGTTGGTTCCAACCAGTGGCTCACCACGGTTTGTGGAAATAACAATCTGCTCATCATCCGGCACGGCCCCGATCAGGTTTACTGCCAAAATATCGGTTACATCATCTACTGTCATCATCTCACCGCGTTTTACCATATCCACACGCAGACGGTTTACAATCAGGTCAATCCGTTTCATCTCGTTTGCCTCAAGAAGTCCTACGATGCGGTCGGCATCACGGATCGCAGATACTTCCGGTGTCGTAACAACCAGTGCACGATCCGCACCTGCTACCGCATTCTTAAATCCCTGCTCGATACCGGCCGGGCAATCCAGTAAAATATAATCAAATTCTTCACGAAGTTCATTGATCAGTGCAACCATCTGCTCTGGTGTCACTGCATCCTTATCTCTGGTCTGTGCAGACGGAAGAAGACATAATTCCGGATATCTCTTATCCTTAATCAGTGCCTGACGGATACGGCATTTTCCTTCCACAACATCTACCAGATTGTATACAATACGATTCTCCAGACCCATAACCACATCCAGGTTACGCAGTCCGATATCGGTATCAATCATTACAACTTTCTTGTTTAACTGTGCAAGACCTGTACCAATGTTTGCTGTGGTTGTGGTCTTACCTACACCACCCTTTCCTGATGTGATAACGATTACTTCGCTCATGAAACTTATTCCTCCTACGTCCCTAAATGTTATTTAATATATTTTTGGTGATTGGCTCAATATAGATATTTCCATCTCTTGCAATGGCGATCTGTGCTTCCACTTCCGGTGTCTTTGACCGGCGGAGTGTACGACGTTTCGGTTCCGGCTTGTCCGGACTCTTTGCGATCAGATCCCCAATCTGAATCTGAATCGGCTGCATATCCAGCGCAAAAATAAAGCAGTTACGATCACCCATACATCCTGCCTGTGCGTTACCTTTTAATGCCCCAAGAATCACAATGTTTCCCTGGGAAATAATTTTGGCTCCCGGATTGACATCGCCAATGATCGTGACACTCGATTCACTCGAAATCACCTGTCCCGACCTTAAAGTGCCACGATAAAACTGCTCCGGCCCGTTTCCTGCTGCGGCATTCTCATACTGCTGCTGTACGGCATCGTAAAACGCCTCGACCTGTTCTTTCATGACAGCTTCCTGTCTTGTTCCATTTTCAACGATACACAGGATTTCAATCGATGTGTTGCTTTCAATTGCTGAGATGATCTGCTGTTCTTCCTCTTCCGAAAGTTTTCTTCCTTCAAAGGACAATGCCAGTTTTGCATTTTTAAAAAATGTACTGGATGCTTTGAACTTTTCGACAACATCCTTCAATAACTCATCAAACCCAATCTCCGGGTCTAAGACAAGATTAATTCCGTATTTATTACTTTTTATCGTAACAGATTGTGACATGGTAACCTCCAATTTCATTATTAAAATGAAATCCATCAATTGTAATTATACCTGTTTGCGGCAAATACGCAAGCATTTTCGCTTTATTTGAACGATTTAAAAAAACCTGTCCTTCCTGCGATTGTATTTCTTTCGTTTCTTCTCACGAAAACGCATTTTATCATTTTTTTTCGTTTTTATCTGATGACGGATCACATAAAAATTATCATATGCCCGTTTTGCCAGAAACAACAGAACCACTGCTGCGACAATAACCACTCCCGCAACAATGAGCCATGCAGGATCGATCCGTATGACACGTTCATTTTTCTTCTGCCCGCTATCGGTATTGACGTAATAATTATCTTTTACCTTTGCTCCGGTTTTTACTATATCCACACTGCCGACCTCATGACCGGCATATGTGTATGCAAGCCTTGCAACTTTCTTTTTCCCTTTTGCAGATTCTGTCTTTTTATAGGATGCATCGGAAAACTGTGCTCCTTTTGGCATAATGATATAAGCATCCTCATCCAGCTTTACATAAGGTTCACTGTTGTTCAAAACCCCGTAATTTTTTCCGTTGTCCTTTGCCAGACCCGCATCGTTTTCCGAAATATTCAGCGCCTGGAAATTTTCAAAACAGTAATCAAATAATTTTCTGGTATCCGTATAATGATCCGGTGTTGCCGCATCCATCACCACACACACCAGAGTAATTCCGTCTTTCTCCGCAAAAGACACCAGAGTATTATTCGCCACTGTCGTGTAGCCGGTTTTTCCGCCAGTACAGTATTTGTACAAATGAGAGCTGTCCCCGCGAAACGGGTAGATCATTTTATGGTGATTGTGACACGGATATTCCGCCTTGCATTTATTGGTCTTCGGAAGTGTATAGCTTGGACTGCCTGCAATCATCCGGAACGTCTCGTTTTTGTATGCCTCTGCGGAAATCAGTGCCATATCATACGCGCTGACCCAGTGATCTTCATCCGGCAGACCATTACAGTTATTGAAATGCGTATCCGTACATCCCAATTCCTTTGCACGCTTATTCATCAGGTCAATAAACGTCCGGTAATCACCACCCAGTTTCTGCCCCACATGCTCCGCAACCGCATAAGCACATTCATTGGCAGACTCCAGCATAACCGCATACAGACACTGCTCCATCGTCAGTTTTTCTCCAAGATTCCGGGCAATATGGGAAGTATCTCCCTCATTTTTAAATACCGCATCCGCAGAAAACGTAACGACCTCATCCATATCACAGTTTTCGATTGCCAGAAGAACCGTCATGATCTTTGTGATACTCGCCGGATAATGTTTCTCGTGACTCTTCTTTTCATATAAAACGGTGCCGGTATTGACTTCCATCACAATGGCACTTTTGGACTGCGTTTTTACCCCGTCCGGCCAGTACTCATCTGCACGCACAGACAACGGTAACATGAGTAAAACCGTGCATACGGCAAGAAAAAATGCTGTTACACGGGTGTATTTTTTTATTTTCATAAGGCTCCCCAATTCTTGATTTTCTTATATTTATAATACCATTATTTCCATAATCGTTCAATTTTTATTTGCCGAACGGACGAAATTTGTATATAGTAATAGTATTCTTACAGTTAGCAAAACTGAATTTATCTTTTCCAAGGAGAAATTACTATGAGACTAAGAAATATACCGGGTGCCAATGAAGCTGTGGCAGCCAGCCCATATTGTATACAGAATGCGGCAGAACACCGCGGACAATGGCATGCCTTTTTTGAAAATGACCATCCGATCCATATCGAAATCGGCATGGGAAAAGGCAGATTTCTGATGGATCTTGCTGCGTTACATCCCGAAATCAATTATATCGGCATCGAACGTTACACCAGTGTACTGCTGCGCGCAGTCCAGAAAATGGATACCCTGCAGCTTCCAAATGTTCATTTTCTGTGTGAAGACGCCGCAAAACTTCCGGAAATTTTTGCACCGGAAGAAGTTGACCGGATCTATCTGAATTTTTCCGACCCGTGGCCAAAGGACCGCCATGCCAGACGCCGACTGACTTCCCATGAATTTTTAGACCGCTATGACCAGTTTCTTGCAGCCGACGGACGGCTGGAATTTAAAACGGACAATCAGGATCTGTTTACGTTTTCTCTCGAGGAAATCGAAACTTCCGACCGCTGGCATCTTAATGCCTCCACCCGTGACCTGCACCATGATCCATCCATGAATGAAGGAAATATCATGACCGAATACGAAGAAAAATTTTCTTCTAAGGGTAACCCGATATGTAAACTGATCGCCTCCCGCTAAGGAGGCGGTTTTTCCGTTATCCTACTTTCCCAAAATCCGCCGGTTTCTGTACTTCCGGTACAGCCGATAACAAAACCGTGCTTCTTCCTGTGAAATCTCTTCTTCGGAAAAGACCGCTTTCTGCACAATGCACAGATACTTCTTCCAATCCTCCGCCGGAACGGACGGATAGGTTGTCATCAGCTTTTCCAGATAGTCCGCATCGGTCTTCATGCCAAAACTTCGCTGATGTAATCCCCGGTAAATCCGCCGGTTGATCCGGTATACCGCATGACGATTCTGCCGGTTGCGCAACTCCATAAGCAATTGTTCCCGGTAAATACGCATCCATTTTGCCACAAGTACCAGCACCAGAACCGCGGCAGCCAATGTCAGACACACCGCAAAAAACACTTGCAGATCTCGCGTGTGGTTCTTTTTCCCATTATTTTTTACCGGCCGCTTTGTCTCCTTCTCCGTCATCTGACTTTCTGTCTGCTGCTGTGTTTCCATCTGTGTTTCTGACGGCGATTCGTTTTTCGTCTGCATTTGCGTCTGCGGATTCTGCTCCGCCGCATCTTTGTGCTCTTCATGCCGCTGTTTCCACGTATCGCGCAATTCCGGAGTCGTCGGCAGCTTTGCACTGTCATTCGTATAGCCCGGAGTCATTTCCACCGGCACCCATCCGATATTTTCCAGATAAATTTCCACCCATGCATGCGCATTGTAGTCCGGCACATCTGCCTGATAGCCTTTCTTTTCTTTATGAAATGCCGATGGTTCCACCACATATCCCGATGCATAACGCGCCGGAACTCCCAGACTTTGTAAAATCAGCGCACCCGCGCTGGCAAAATGCATACAATATCCCTCATGTCCGGTTTCCAGAAAATAAGCAATGGTATCTTTCCCCTGTGGGATGTGATTCAGATATAAGTTATAGGTATTTTCGTTCCCCAGCCAGTTGGCAACCTGTGTCGCAAGATTCTGCCGGATGTTGTTGGTAGTTATCTGTCTTTCTGCCCGTCCGGAATTGTTTCCATCCGTATCCGCCGGCCAATCCTCATCGTATAACCCGCCTGTTTCCATCTGATCCGCCACATAGGTGCCGTTTTCCTCATACACGCCATATCCGATACTTTCCAGAGCCAGCCTTCGTGTAATAAAATCTCCCACTGCCGGAACATCCGTGGCAAATTTACGGTATCTGCTGTCAGCATAGGCATCATACCATTGCTGCAGATCCGTATCTGTTTCTCCGTGGACCATACAAAACCTGTCAAAAACATCGCGCAGATCCGTATTTTCATCCAGTCCCTCAAAAGAAACCTTTCCCGTTGCCCTCTTTTTACGTACCACCGTATCATCCCTGAGCCAGACCTTCCCACCGGCTGTCTGCAAATCTGAAAAATAAGGCATATACGCGTTTTTTAACCCCAGTGCCCGATAGGAAATCTGATACGAAACCGTCTGTGTTTCATCCTCTGCCAGCTCACTCGAACGGATGTATTTTACAAGTTCACCGGCATTCTGCTGCATTAACATTGCAACATCACTGCGATGGTATCCCGCCTTATCCACTTCGTGCGCAAACGTTTTCCCTTCATTTACCCATGTACCGTTCTGATATGTGCCACTGGCAAATGATTTCAGATACAGTTTGCCCGCCGGGGCTTTCGATGCTTCTATCGAAAATACGGTTTTTCCGGTATAGTCCGGTGTTGTATTATCCACATGTTCCCGCGATCCCTGCAAAGTTATCCCCGAAAACGTCAGGTTTTTCACATATTCTTCCACCTGTCTCTGAAACGCATAAAACTTCGGTGACTTTTTCGGAATCTGCTTTGCCACACCGGAAAACGCATAGCTGCTCACCGAGACAAGAATCACGGCAAACACACCGGCTGCAGCATAGGACAGTAGCTGCATCCATACATGGGTACGACCGTCAGCCACCCTTACATCCATGTGCGTCCATGGTGCCGCAGACACCAGCACGGTTCCCACGAAAAAAAGTGCCATGCCACTCCAGCCCAGTCTGGCATTGACCAGAAGAGCAACCGACAACGCTGTTATATCCGGAAGCAGCAAAACCAGCCGCACACCGGTCACATATCGAAACATCAGACTTAACAGCACAACAACTGCCAATAAAAACGCCAGCATATAAGTATACCGCATCTCCGTCCCGGCCCCGGTCATATAATTTGTTCCATACTGTTTATTCCAATATGACAGATATTCCTGAAACAGCATTTTTCCGCTCTCTGTCAGTTTTCTCCGATGAAAAATTCCAAACAGTACGAGTGCCGCCGGATATCCGATTTCAAGCACAACCTTGCAGACCCTCTGATATTTTCCGGTCGCAGGAACTCCCACGATAAACAGCACAAGACTTACCAGCATGGCCACCTGCAGTTTACCAAGCGCACGGATCGGCAGCTGCCATCCGAATGCACTCCGGAAAATCGCAAGCATTGCATAAAACAGCAGTTCCACAGCAACCGCCTCACAGATCAGCCGGATACCGGTATTGCCAGACAAATATGTGGTTTTATTCCCTCTCCTGTCCTTCCTGTTCACAATACCAGCTCCATTTCTTCCAGCTTCTGTCTCCAGTTATCTCCACCAAAATCCGCAAGTGTCTGTCCATCCAGCACAAGAAAAAGCTCCGGTGTCAGTTCCAGCCTGTGTACCGGGTGCTCGCAGCGATACTGCTGCTCATATCTCTGTCGCAGTGAACCAGCCGTTTCTTTCTGACATTCCATAAACTGCATCAAAAACAGGTACACGCTTTCCTCATCCTCGACGCGCAACCGTTTGATTTCTGTTTCCTCCTGCCATGCCACATAATGCGGGCAGCCGGCATCCATCATCGAATACACCAGATCTGCCGCAATTGTGAGAAAGGTTTCCGCATAGGCTTCCCTGCTGCGCCTCATATGCCGGCCTTTTCCTGCCATCTGTGGCAGCATGTCCAGCAAAAATACCACCGCACAAGCAAGCGGCTGACTGTCCTCCCGCACCAGAAGCCCGTCCGATTTGGCGGAGAGTTTCCAGTGTATGCGCTGCAGGCGATCCCCCGGACGATATTCCCGCACATCAAAGATCTGGCTGACATCTGTTCCCGGCTGAAAATCATCGTAGCTTTCCGCTTCTCCGAAATATCTGCGTACCCGCTCCGACACCTGTACTGCCACCGCATCCAGTTCCGGCAGCACCTGTATATCTGCAAATCTCTTTATTTTTTTATGCACATAAAACAGACCGGTCAGATCATAAATCCGTACTTTTACAAGCTCATACTCATAACTTCCCACATGAGAAAGCACGACACGCTTTTCCATGCACTGCATTCCGCGCATCAGTCCGGCACCGTTCCACCAGAAATTTCTGGCATACCCGGCAAATGTATTTCTACAGCGCACACGGTAACGCACTTTTGCTGCCGGAAACAACATGGTCTGATCCACGGTAAGCTGTACCGTAACTTTTTTCCCTTTTTCCGCCACGGTAAGCGGAATCCTGATATCTGCCGTGATATGTCTGCAATAAATCAGCAGATACAAACATGCAAGCAGCATCAGTACCAGTTCCGCAAACCCAATCAGCCCAATCGCAATGCTTCCATAGATCAGCGCTATATAAAATGTGACAAGCGTCACCCCTGTTCCAATCAGAAAACTGCCCACGTTTATCCCCTAAGTCTTTTGTATGTTGTTGGTTTGTCCACATCCGACAGAATTTCCTGCAGGGTGGCATCGACTGTCACATGTCCGATCCGTGCCTTTGTGTTGAGCACAATACGGTGTTTTGCCACATCCGCAAAAATATCCGTCACATCATCCGGAATCACATAATTTCTTCCCTGCAAAAATGCCCATGCTTTTGCCAGCCGCACGCATGCGATCGTGCCACGGGGACTTACCCCCAGCTCAATGTAAGCATTTTTTCTGGTAGCCTCCATCAGCTGTACGATATATTTTGCAACATTATCATGCACATAAATCTGTTCCACATACTGCTGCATCTCCCACAGCTGCTCTGGAAGAAGAACCGGCTGCAGATCCTCCGCTTTCGTCATCGTTTTTCCCTGGGCAATTTCCATCTCACTCTGCAGATCCGGGTACCCCATGCTCATGCAGGTCATGAACCGGTCCAGCTGTGATTCCGGAAGAAGCTGCGTTCCCGCACTGCCTTTGGGATTCTGTGTTGCAATGACAACAAACGGCTGCGGCACTTTTCGGCTCACACCATCCACCGTTACTTTGCCCTCCTCCATCACCTCAAGAAGCGCGGACTGTGTCTTTGGCGAAGTCCGGTTGATCTCATCCGCAAGAAACAGATTACACATAATCGTTCCCGGATGGTACACAAACTGTCCCGTCTCTTTCTGGTACATGTTAAATCCTACAATATCTGCCGGAAGCACGTCCGGTGTAAACTGTACACGGTGATCCAAAAGTCCCATGACGCGCGAAAAGGCGATGGCAAGTGTTGTCTTTCCCACACCCGGCACATCCTCAATCAGAATATGCCCTCCCGCAAGAATTGTAGCAAAAGCTTTGGTAATACAGGCATCCTTCCCCGCAATCGCGCGTTTGACCTCTGCCAGAACCGCGGCTGCATACTCATATACTTTCTCCATATTTCCCCCTATGGTTTCTTTCTATAATTATTTGCATTTTATATAATAAAAAAACCCCCAACGAATCACATTGTTCGTCAAGAGTTCTTTTGCCATTTGATTCAATCAAAATAAGCTTTGCGAGTGCGCGATCAGGGGTTCGAACCCTGGACACCCTGATTAAGAGTCAGGTGCTCTGCCAGCTGAGCTAATCGCGCATTTTTAAGTTGTTTGTTTTTTGTCTTTCCTTAAGACAAGAGTTATTATATAATAGGAGTATTAAAAAAGCAAGCACTTTTTTTATTTTTTTTAAATTTTTTTAAAAGCATATTTGAAAGGAACAATTTAACATGAAAGTAGAAGAAAGATTACTAAAATATGTCAGCTATTGGACAACCTCCGATGAATCCTGCAGTGACATTCCAAGCAGTGAGCGTGAGTTCACGCTTGCAAAAGCCTTAAAGCAGGAACTGGAAACTCTCGGTCTTACCAATATACTCCTCACCGATCACTGCTATGTATATGCCAAGCTTCCTGCCACACCGGGCATGGAAAACTGTAAATCCATCGGCTTTATCGCTCATATGGATACCGCCCCGGATTTTTCCGGAAAAGATGTCAAACCACAGATCATTCCCAATTATGACGGTGGCGATGTCCTGTTAAAAGGCAGTCAGAATGTTTTAAAGGTAAGCGATTTTCCATCCCTTACTTCTTTAAAAGGAAGAACACTGATCACTACAGACGGCACCACACTTCTAGGTGCGGATGACAAGGCTGGCGTTGCTGAAATCATGACTGCCATCGAAGAACTGATAGCAGAAGGCACCCCTCACGGAGAACTGTGGATCGGCTTTACGCCGGATGAAGAAGTCGGTGCCGGTGCAGATCTGTTTGACCTTTCGATCTTTCAGGCTGATTACGCGTATACGGTAGATGGCGATTACGAGGGCGAAGTGGCTTATGAAAATTTCAATGCTGCAAGTGCCGTCTTTCATATAAAGGGTGTGAATGTCCATCCGGGCGAAGCGAAAGATATTATGGTCAATGCCGCACTGGTGGGATGTGAGATTGTTTCCCGGCTTCCGGAAGCGGAAACGCCGGCGCACACCAGCGGCCGGGAAGGCTTCTATCACCTGACCGACATGTCCGGCGACGTGGCAGCTGCCACCCTTTCCTTTATCATCCGCGACCACGATAAAACCATGTTTGAGAAACGTCTTCAACACCTGCGGGACATTGCAGAATCCTTTAACCAGATATACGGACCAAAGACCGTTACTCTCGATATCGAATATTCTTATGAAAATATGCTCTCTGTCATAGAAGATAAAATGGAAATCGTAGATCTGGCAAAACAGGCGATTGCCTCCGAAAGTCTGACACCACTCTCCCGCCCAATCCGTGGCGGCACAGACGGTGCAAGACTTTCCTTTATGGGATTGCCGTGCCCGAATCTCGGCACTGGTGGCTATGGTTTTCACGGACCATACGAACACATCTCTGTGGAAGGCATGCAGACAGCTGTCCGCATTTTAAAAAATATTGCCACCCATCCCATTCGCAAATAAATGAATCTGCAAAAAACCGTCCGCAGTCTGATGAATCTCAGATTTCGGACGGTTTTGTTATTATTTATGAAGTTTTAGTTTCCCTGCATATTTGCGGATTTTGCCAGTGCAGGTTTCTGAAACATCCGAAACAGGCCAATCTGTTCCAGCGCCTTTGTAATAGCGAAAAAGATCACCGAATCTATCGGCCACATAATCAGATTCTTCAGTGCACGCGCCGGAAGAATCACCATAAATGCCTGTCCATATAACACGGTCAGACAAAGCGTTGTCAGAATCACATTACAGATCAGCATAACTACAAATTTCGCTGCCAATACGCGCCATATGGTAAGCTTTTTCTTGTAAAAAAAGCAGCCATACAGGATTCCTGCCAAAATGACAACCAGTGTCAACTGCGGGCAAAATGGTCCGGTCGGTTTCATCATATACTTGATGATATCCAACGCACCATGAAAGATTCCTCCAACTACCGGTCCAAACAGATAATCAATGATACCATTTGGAATACCAGAAAAGCCGATACGGATAAACTGTCCATATTCAATGGAGAAAAATCCTAGAATCACAGCAACTGCGGCAAGCATTGCCATGGTAGTGATGGTTCTTACCGCTTTTAATTCACGGAAAGAATCGGTGAACAAAGTAACGAATTTTTTCATAAAAAAATTACCTCCTTTGCAGACCTCACCGTACTACAACTGGAGATAATATTATCTTCGGATGCAGCGGGATGCGACTCATGTACCGCAAGATTCTCTTTTCGTCCGGGTGACAACTCCCTGTTCATCCGGCACTTAACGCACATGTGTCTACTCTGCTTTAAACTATTAAATTGCAACGACCTAAGTATAACACAATGGAAAAGAAATGCAACTATTTTTTTTCATTGTATGGCATTTTTATAGCAAAACGCCATCTGTCACACGTTTTTACGTGGAACAGATGGCGTCCGTTGCCTGTTATTTTATTCTTTTCAGGTTCCCATACTTGCAAACAGGGCAGCTATCTCATCCGGGCTTAATGCCTTATTCGGATCAGCCGGTTCTTCCGGCTGAAGCGGTGCTTCTTTTACGGCTTCCGGCTCTTCAATCGGCTCCGGAATATCCTCCGGTTCCACCGTTTCTTCGACAGGTTCCCCGGCTTTATCCGCATTGTCGTCATTACCCATATTTGCAAACAGGGCAGCTATTTCATCCGGGCTCATGGCGCGGTTTGGATCGGACAGATCCGGCATCGGCGAAAGTTCTTCCTCCGGCAGGTTCTCATCATTCGCTTCCTCAACAATCGCATCCTCCGGAATCGGGTCCGGTTCTACCAGTTCTTCTGCTTCCTCAATGGATTCTTCCGGGTCCGGCGGGATAATCTCATCCGCTGCCATGACCGGAGGCTCTTCCTCCGGCTCAAAACTCTCCCCTTCCGGTATATCCGGCAGAATCTCCGGGTCCGGCTCCATACTTTCTTCCGGCTCCGGTGAAATCTCCGGCTCCGGTTCCATACTTTCTTCCGGCTCCGGTGAAATCTCAGGCTCCGGCTCCATACTTTCTTCCAGATCCGGCGAAATCTCAGGCTCCGGCTCCATACTTTCTTCCGGCTCTGGTGAAATCTCCGGCTCTGCCGGTATTTCTTCCACATGATTCTGCGGTGCCGGCTGTGGCTCTACAGGTGTTGCCACAGGTACAGAAACCTGCGGCTGGGAAACAACCACTTTCTGACTGTTCATAATGGTCTGATTCAGGCGCAGTTCCATATCTTTCATTGCAATAATGATTTCCTGCAGCTTTGCGGCTATCTCTTTATCCTGTGAATGTTCCTGTTCTTTTCCATCCTTCTGCACCGAAGAAATTTTATCCTTACAGGCTGAAAGAATCTCGTCCTTATAAGCACCCGCAACTGTACCGAACCCATCCATTCCTTTCTGGAACGTATCAAACCGGTCGATCAGCTGTTCGTATGAATTCATCAATGCATCGGTATTCTCATGGGACCGCTTGATAATTACTTTCGCTATTCCCTTCTGTGCATTAACAATTTCCTCTGTCGGAATCTTAGATGCCTCTTCCATGTATGCAAGCTTCACCGATATTTCCTCAAAATATTTTTTCAGCATGAGATATGATGCCTTTTCCGACTTGAAAATACTCTCATACTGTTCCTCTCTCCGGGCATATTTTGTCTCATATACTGAAATCACGCCTCTGATTGCAACATACAGGCATATCAGATCTGCTGCTGCCAAAACAGCCAGAACAATAAACATCTTCGGGAAATTGACTATGGCATACAACTCTGCCATAAAAATAAACGCAAACAAAAGTATCCCGAAAATCATCTGCATCCTTGCTTTCGAATCTTTATTCTTCATATGATACCGCTCCTTCCATGAGCCCGCTATTCTAACCACTATGCAAAATAAGCTCTAGTATGTTATATTTTACCATATTGTGTCGATTCTCACAAGGTTTGTTGTTTATTTCTGCCTTCTATAATACGTCATTTACAATCTGCTCTGCTGTCAGATGATTCTCTTTTAATACCTCATTTACATCATACCGGTCAAGGAATTCTTTTTTCAATCCGTAATTATAGACTTTCATATCACTGCTTCCATAAAATCTTGCGATTTTTTCTCCGAAACCACCATTCAGGATGCCATCTTCCAGTGTAACTACCGTGTCATGGTCTGCCTTCAGCTTCTCCAGCAGTCCCTTATCTAGTCCGGTAATATAATACGGGTTGATTACCGTTGCATGAATACCTTTTTTCTCCAGCATTTCTGCGGTCTGCAGTGCCATGGAATAAAATGTTCCGAGTCCGATCAGTGCAATTTTGCTTCCTTTCTCCGTTACCTCATAGGTGTTGAGCTGGCTCCAGTCTTTTGTGACTTCTCTGCCATCCGAAATCATGTCTCCGCCCGGAAGTTTGATCGCAACCGGCATTTCCTTCTGCTCCACACTCCAGTCAAGCATTGACAGATATTCTTCCTTTGTTGTCGGTGCCAGATAAACCAGTCCCGGGATATTGGAAAGCATCGGAATATCCTGCAGTCCCAGATGGGTAACATCCGTCATTCCAAATACCGATCCCGTATACACAACAATCGTTGCCGGATTCCCGTCAATACACAGATCCTGTGAAATCTGGTCATACGTCCTCTGGATAAAGCTGGAATACACACCGTATACCGGCTTTCCGCCACCTTTGGCAATTCCGGAAGCAAGTGCTACCGCTGTCTCCTCCGCGATTCCCACATCTACAAACTGCCGGCCGGCCTGTTTCCTTTTCTCCTGCGTAAATCCGAGAATCGTCGGGGTTCCGGATGTAATTGCAACAACTGTCGGATCCTTTTTCATCTTTTCAATCAGATATTCACAGGTCACCGAAGAATAATCTTCCACTTCCGGAAAATGGGATTTTCCGGTCTCAATATCAAATGGAAGATGCCAGTGCCATTCTTCCTTATGTTCTTCTGCCGGTTTATAACCTTTTCCCTTTAATGTATTAATGTGGACAACAACCGGTTTCTTACTGTCTTTTACCTGTTTGAAAGCCCCGATCAGTTCCCTTAAGTCATTTCCATGATCCACATAGACATAATCAAGTCCCATGGCTTTAAATAAATTGCACTCTGCCTGTCCGTTTGTCTCGCGGAGTAATTTCAGATTTGAATAAAGTCCTCCATGGTTTTCTGCAATTGACATATCATTGTCATTTACTATAATGATCATGTTGCTGTCTAATTCTGCCGCAAAATCCATTCCTTCTAAGGCTTCTCCTCCGCTTAAAGAACCGTCTCCGATAATTGCGATCACATTTGCACTTTCCCCACGAAGATCCCTTGCCTTTGCCAGACCGCATGCCAGACTGACGGATGTAGAGGTATGTCCGATCGTAAAATGGTCATGTTCACTTTCCTGTGGACAGCTGTATCCCGTCACGTCGTCGTAATGTTCTTCATATAAATAGGCATCTTTTCGACCGGTCAGCATCTTGTGCGGATAGGTCTGATGGGAAACATCAAATACCATTTTGTCCTTTGGGGACTCAAAAACATAATGCAGTGCAATGATTGCCTCTACCATGCCAAAATTCGGGCCAAAATGCCCGCCGTGAATACTTGCCCTCTTTAATAATGCATGACGCATTTCTTCTGCGAGAGCTGTCATCTCTTCTATATTCAATTTCTTCACATCTTCCGGTCCGTTAATCTTTTCGATATACATATAATAAATTCTCCTTCCGATTTTATCTATCATAATATACCATTTAAAGTTAACTTTAAGTCAAGTATTTTTTATTTAATTTTCAACTTTTTGCTTCAAACCCTCAATTGCCTGAGCCACTATACCTGCGTTCTTAAAAAGATGTAAATATTGTAATGATAAAAGGGGCAAAAGGTATCATTTCCCACTGAAATGCAATTTTTATGTCATTCGCATTTCTTGCGATCCGCTTGTTGTTCCGATATAATTATGCTATGATTGTGCTTTGATTGGAGGAAACCATTTTGAGCGAATATTATAAGTTTTTTCAAAATAAAAAATGTGAATATTTTCCATGCCATAAAGGAATCCCGGAGGAGGACTTTAACTGTCTGTTTTGTTATTGTCCCCTCTATACACTCGGGAAATCCTGTGGTGGAAACTGTGAATATTTAAAAAATGGTATCAAATCCTGCATAAACTGTGGCTTTCCCCATCACCGAAAGAACTATGATAAGGTCACGGGCCGCTTTCAGGAAATTGCAGCCGTTATGGCAGCTTCCGATAAGGAGGATACATCCCATGAAATGTAAACTTACTCCCGGATTATCCTCCGGTGACTGGAACGAATTTTGCAGCCGTTTCCATTTCCCTCCGGATGACCTGCCCCATATTCAGGCAATTTATACGGCACTTCTTCCCCTGGTTGAATCCTATGCGTATTACTCTCTGGATCAGGATTTAGACGGGGTTTCCCTGCCTCACTATGCCTATGGGTTTGTGACGCTTGGAAACGGAGTGGATGAACTGTCGGAATTATATCTGAACCATGAACAGATCCAGGAGGCTTACATTGTGGACTGCATCAGCCTGATGCTTTTGTCAAAGGCTTATGAAGAGTTTGCACATGTGGTAGAACGTCAGAGCCGCCTGTATCTTGCAGAATTATCTTTTCTGGGAGATACCTATTGCCTTGACCTGCTCCCACAGATTTATGGGCGGCTTGCCCCGGATGGCATCCAGCTTACCGAGGGGCAGATGCTCCGGCCGCTTAAGACAGCAACGCTGATCCTGCATCTGGATACAACAACACACGCCAATCTCAAGCAATTGTGTAATACGTGCGCAACCTGCCGGAATTTTTCCTGCCCGTCGAGAAAGGCCACGGCTCCGCATTTGCCGCATACTTATGGGGCCATGCAGATATTCCATACAAAATAATTAGTGCCTGCTGAGTAAGCAGACACTAATTATAAACTTCATTATTTATTTGCTTTTTTCTTTTTCATTACAACAATAACAACTCCTGCCGCAACAACTACTGCTGCTGCGATCAGAACAATGACAATCGTCATGGCCGCACCATCCTGTTTTACAAGTACAAGTGCACTGATACCATCCATTGTATACTCGCCACCCTTGATTGTCTCGATTGTCTCAACGCCAGCTTTCTGTCCGTTTATGCAGACTTTCCATTTTCCTTCCGGAATTGTAACTTTTGCCTTGTCAGTGTTTGCATTAAAAAGAAGATACATCTCTTTTGCACTTTCGTCTTTCTGACCGCCCTTTATATTAATTCCTACAATATTATCCCCAAGTTCTTCTACAGATTTTACATATTTTTTCACATCCTCTGATGTAGATAACCGAAGTGCCGGATGTGCCTTTCTGAACTTAATAAGTCCCTTATAGTATTCAAATACATCTGCGTATTTCTTGTCGGATAATGTATCCCACTTAATGCTGTTTACTTCGTCTCCTGCATTGTATGAGTTTGAATTAAATGTTCCATCATCATTGACCTTTGTGCGAAGCATTTCCTCTCCTGCCTGCAAAAATGGCACACCTTCTGCAGTCATATAAAATGCTGCTGCAAGATTATTCATCTTTATGATGTCCTCTTCACTCGAAGTTGTTTTAGAACCTGCAATTCTGTCAAAAAGTGTGTTATTGTCATGGCATGATGCATAGTTGATAATCTGGCTTGGCTCTTTGCACCATGACTCGTTTGCCATGAATGAATCTGCCATTTTCTTCTCTGCATTCGTTGCTCCTGATACGAATCCGAATGTTGCAGTATCAAATACGCTTCCTTTTAATCCATCACGAATATTGTCGTTGAAAAATGCGAAATCCGGAGTAGAAGCGGAATTTACCTGTGTAGCCAATGTCACATTATCTTTTGTGACACCGGTCTCCATTGTCCATCCTTCCCCATAGAAAATAACATCCGGATGTGTCTTGTGTACTTCCTCTACAATCTCATTAATTGTATCGGTATCTAAAAGTCCAACCAGGTCAAATCTAAAACCATCCATATGATATTCATCTGCCCAGTAGCATACGGAATCCACAATATATTTCCGTACCATGTTTCTCTCGGATGCTGTATCATTTCCACATCCTGAGCCGTTTGAATACGAACCGTCTTCATTGATACGGGAAAAATAACCCGGAACAAGTTTATTGATACAGAAATCATCTGCACTCATAACATGATTGTATACCACATCCATTACAACGCTAAGTCCGTTATCATGCATAGACTTAATCATCTGTTTTGCCTCTTTTACACGCACATCCCCATTGTGTGGATCTGTAGAATAGGAACCCTCCGGTACATTGTAGTTAACCGGATCATATCCCCAGTTATATAAATTCGACTGATCGTTTCCTTCATCTACGGAACCAAAATCATAGATTGGAAGTAAATGCACATGTGTAACACCAAGTTCCTTAATATGATCGATTCCAGTTGAAATACCATCTTTGGTCTTTGTTCCTGTCTCTGTCATTTCAAGGAATTTACCAACATTTTTTATGCCGGAACTTTTGTCTGCTGATAAATCACGCATCTGTAATTCGTAGATGATCGCATCATTAATGCTCTCTCCTGCATGTGGATTGGTATCCTGATCCCATCCGTCAGGATTTGTCTCTTCAAGATTGATGACCATGGCACGCTGTCCATTTACACCAGTCGTTCTGGCATATGGATCACAGGCTTCTTTTGTTGAACCGTCGATTGTTGAACTGTATGTGTAGTAGGTTCCATTTAAGTCCCCATCCACTTTTGCAACCCATGTTCCATTCTTATCGGCATTCATCTCAATGCTTTCTTTCGGCTCTTTATCGTCAGGATCTCCTGTCTCGTATAAATTAAGCATAACTTTTTCAGAGGTAGGTGCCCACACCCTGAATGTTGTACTGTCCTTACTCCATGTAGCACCAAGATCATCCCCATCATATGTATACTCATCTTCAAATTCTTTTGTTGAATATATGATTGGCATTCTGATATCACTTACGGTACCATCATATGTAATCTGATAACTACTTGAATTGACAAGTTCCTCTTTCAGAGTAAGTATATAGGTAGAATCATCTCCCGCTTTTACATCTGTTACCTGAATTTCCCCATTTTTACCTTCTACCTTAAAGGCATTTTTAAGTTCTCCTTCAATATCACCAGTCATTGTGGCTGTGATCGTCTTATCCCCATTGTACTTTGCAGTATTAAGCTTTATTCCCCTTACTGCATCATCACCGTATTCCTTTGTATAACCCTCAACACCTGATTCGACTTTAACAATCACGGTTCCTGATACCATTTCTGATATATCAATGAACTGATCCTCTTCATAATCCTTCGCCCAATCCTGTGTTCTTACAACAAATCCTACGGAAGTCACACCGGCTGAAATTTCAATTCTGGCAACTGCATCACCATCCTTAGCCTCTAAAGGATAGTCATTTCCTTCCTGTCCCTCGGCCCACATCCATACAGACCATGGATCATAATCACCATCTGCCCTGTGATAATGAAATTCTATCACAGGTCCTCCATCCGCTTTGACCGGTACGGTATCAAGTATTACCGTACTGATTGTCATGATAAGCATAAGAATTGCCATCCCCAATGCGCTTATACGTTTTCTTGTCATTTTCGTTTCTCCCTTCATTACGAAATTTTACGAAATTTCTTTTTGTATAAATTAGCATATATTTTTATATTTTTCAAGTCTAAATTGTATATTTTTGAGAAAAACCGTTATTTTTTACCATAACACGGTTATTTGCTGTCTTGAAATCCGGAGCATCCCTGCCTATAACCATAAATATAAAAACGAGCAGCAAAACCGGATTTACACCAGTCTGCTACTCGTTTGATGATTATAATATTTTCTTTTCTTGTGCCATTGCAACCAGTTATCGGACAAATGGCAGGAACGTAATGCTATACTTTATTTTCCAAACCGGCTGATTTCTTTCGCATATGATATTTCCGTTTTTCCTCATACATTTTCTCATCCATATGCATTAAAAAAGTTTCTGCATCATCTTCTGTCCCAAATTCCGTGTATCCCATGGAAACACTTAAACGAAACGGTTCTATCCCGGATTCATTAAACCGGGACAGATTATGGTTAATCTCCTCCATTGTCGCTAAGACACGCTCCGTATCAACACCTGACAGCAGCACAATAAACTCATCTCCCGCATACCGGATTGCCATACCATCATCCGGTATGGATCTGATGAGTATATTTCCCAACGTACAAATAGCCTTATCGCCCGTACTATGACCTAAATTGTCATTAATACACTTGAAATCGTTTACATCCATCATGATTCCATATAAGGATTTATGGCTTGCAATTTTCTTTTCCGCAAGCACCGCATTAAAATATCTCCGGTTGTATAATCCGGAAAGCTCATCCATATACAAACTCTCTGCGTATGACTGCATCTGCACAAATATCAATGCGACCGCAACCAGCACCCATGATGATGTAATTCCATAAAAAAGGAACTGGATAACCACACCTGCAAAACAAGGACCAACGAAATAGATCACCGGGAAAAAATTCAGGTTAACCCCTTGTTTTTTGGAATGATACACCAGATAGATACTGTAAGCAAAATATATGACAAGCGAAATATATCCCACCAGCACACCGGCAGTTCTCTGGTATACATTCTCCCCGGATATTTTAAACATAATCCCTGTTCCAAACAGATTACATAAAACAATAATTACTTCTACCAGCCAGGGAAATATCTCCACTCCTGCTTTTTGAACCATTCTTTTATAATTTCGATAGATACGCAATTCCACGTACATACACCAAAGCATACCCATACTGACTGTCCCTATAAAGCATATGCTGTTAGAGATATAATTAATCTGCCGGCTGCCAGTAAACTGTTTTCCATCTACGAGAAAAGCAATGGTTTCAGACAATGCACCCACTAAATTTACGATTGCTATTCCATCATATATTTTATCTCCCACATGAAGGCTCTCTCTGTTCTTTCGTCTGCAAAACAAAAGGAACCACATCATTAACACGGTCAAGCCGTTTGCCATTAATATTTCTTCTAAAACGATGATTGTTATCCCCTCCATCATTCACGGTATGAACTCATTTTTACTAAAATGAGTTCTATTATTATACCAAATCAAAACCGGTTTTTGTATTTTTCGACATGAATTACAGTTTTTTTAACGTGAACGATGATTTTTTATATTTCATCACTTTTCACAGCCTACTGCAACTGTGAAAAACCCACGGCTTACAAAGTTAACGGTCTTTGTATCGGAATCATAATAAGATCCCGGTATCTTAACTGCTGCACCGTGTTTATCAATTTTATATGCAAAAATCTTTTTGTCTTTTTCCTTTTTCGAAGCATTATAGGAAACAGCGACCCTGATCCGTCCCTTTTTCAGGACAGACGACTGCTTTTTCTTGATTCCTGTGACGGAAAAATCATAAACCGGACGTTTTCCAATAATTTCCCCTGCCCTGGCAGAAAGATTTTTCTTGTCAGCCTGTTTTATTTTGATAACCGCAGCTGTATTCATTTCTTTCTTTAATTCTTTTAATGCCTTCGAATCAAAGGTAAGATTTACATTGCCACCATTGACCTTCCATTCTTTTACATTCTTTTTGACAAGTAAATTTACCGCCTGCTTATCCATTTCAAGATGCAGATTCTTCCAGTTTTTAGCTTTTCCTGTATCAAAAGTTATTTCAACAGACAGGTCTTTTATCCTGCCACCCTGTTCTTTTTCTGCCTTTGTAATTTCTTTTTTCAAAACTGCTGCAATATTCTTCACTTTGACAGTATTATTTTTAACTGCAGATTTTACTTTGACATTAAGATTCTTAACAGAAACGGGCGTGTCTTCTGCGGATGGCGGTGTCACATTCCCTGGTTCTTCTTTTGCATGATCCGGTGCTGGTAATGTGCCGGAATCCGGTGAAACATTGCCTGATGATCCGCCGGAACTGCCTCCGGAACTTCCGCCAGAACCGCCCCCGGTCTGGGAATGATCCGCCGTTACACGGACCTGACAATCTGCCTTACTTCCTGTATAGTTGCCATTCCCATTATAACATGCGGTGAACGTATATGTTTTCGTTTCATTCGGAAGCGTTGCCATCCAGTGATCCGTTCCCTTTTCTTCTAATGTGATCCCGGAAACATCACAGGTTACTTTTATCCCAGCATCTTCCGGAATCCCCTGTCTGCCAAGCTGTAATTCTACTGTCCCCGCACCTTTGACCGTATCGTTTTTTGCAGTCAGCTGCATGCTGGTGGAAGCCTTTTCGATTTCCAAAACAGCCTCCCCGTATGTTGGAATAAAAGATGCCTTTTCCGCTTTAAAATAAATCTTATACCGGCCTGCTTCTGTGTAAAACGGCATCTCCGTTTGTGTATACGATCCGTTTTCTGTCAAACTGTAACTGATTTGTACACCATCTTCCTGTTTGATATCAAATGTATGGGGTTTTCCATCATAAGTTACGCGGACAGGTACGGTTTGTATTTCCGGCATCTCACTGTTTTTCCGGTAATAATAAGTGATCTCCTGGCGATCCTCTGTGATGTTTATTTCTCCCTGATTTGCACTGTTTCCTACACATGTATATCCATATAAATCCGGACTTCTTAACGTATACGCAGAATTCTTTGGTACATATACTGTCGCAGGTGCCGTATCAGGCACTGTTGTTTCGGTTCCGTCTTCGTTTTGCAGCATATAACGAATCGTTACGGTACTCCACTCCTGCCCTGCCGTCTGATTGTCAGCCAGAATTTTCCCGGTATCCTCATCTATGATCTTTCCTTCCAGTCTGTCCCCGGAAACCAGACCAGTTACCGCAGGAAGCGTGACAGAAAGGGACTCTCTGGCAGCATCCGGATCATACCAGTTACTGTGTGGAGGAACGGTATATGTTTCTTCTTTTTCATATTTGACCGTATTGTCTGCTCCAATAATACGGAAAGTAATCTTCAAATGCTGTTTGGCATCCACTATATTTTGTACGATTGTACGGAATTCCAGGTCCTTTCCATTTGCTTTTGTGATATTTTTCTCGTCGATCCGGTATTGGTCACTATCCCTGTCAAGTGTTCCTGTCCTGGTATGCGGAATTGTAATTTCAGGATCGCACACATAAACAGATGCCTGCCTGCTGACATAATCACGGTTATTTAATCTCCGCGCCAGTTCCATCTTACACACTTCACAGAACGGATTCCCAAGATCCCTCATCATGCAGACGCGGCTCGGTGCAAATACCGTTTCTGTTCCTGCTGCCGTTATTCCGATTCCACGGAACCCAAGCATCTTATGCCATTTAATCTTATCCGGGTCCGAGGTATCGGAAATATTTTCTCCCTGCATCTTTTTATCGTATTCATCGCCTAATCTTCCGATGCTGTGGGAAATTTCATGGGTCATGACATCCCCCTGCTCATTGTCATTCGAATTTGCGGAAAAAGAAAAGAGTGCATTGGAAGAAGAACCAATATTCGCAGTCGTATTACAAATGATATGGATGGTTCCAACGGCTGCACCGGTATCCAGGTATCTGCTCTCCAGTTCTGCCCTCAGTGCCTTGGCTTTATCTTCCCCGTCCTTTGTAAAATAGCAGGATTTTCCGAATGCCTGCACATGAAAATATGTGTTCGGATTCGACTCCCCATACATCACGCCCACACCAGTTTCACTGGATACCGTCTGTACCGCATAAATATTAATCCTGTCGGAATACTCTTTATAAGGGGACCACTTTAGCAGCCCCTGTGCTTTTGCCGTCGCATCCTCCAAAAATTGTTCCTGTTGTTCCCGGGTATAGCCCTCACCCATGATAACAATCACAAAATTTTCCTTATCATCACCTGTCTTGTGAATGGCATAAACGGAAGCTGCCGCCGTCTGGTCTGCCACCGTCTGGTCTGCCATCACAGGATATGGAAACACCAGGGAAAGCAATAATATCAGGCTAAGTACCATTGCTCCAAACCGTTTTCCATCCTTCTTTTTTACATTCGTCATATCATCCTCCGTACTTTACATTACCAGAAATACTGGTGCTTTCCCTCTTCTTCCCACAGACAAACTCCCGGGAAACCATCTGCCGTAAGGCTTCTTAAAGCACGATTACCGCAGCATCAAACCCCTCTACATTTCCATCAAAGGTGTTTTCGGTAAGCAGATTGTACTTCTGCGTGTACTCATTAAATTTTTTTGCACTGCTGCTGCAGTTAAAAATCATGGCAATGGTCTCTTCGCCATTTTTTCTGATCAGGACAACTGTCCCTTCCTCATCTTCCGTGACGATCCCAGCCAGTTCGCCTTCTACAATGCATGCATGGCTTTTCCGGACCTGAATCAGCCGCTTGTACCATTCATACATCTCTTTGTCCTGGTATTCTTCCTCCCAGTACATGCCCCGTCTGCAGTCCGGATCGTTTGCTCCCGGCATCGCATACTCATCTCCATAATAAATCATCGGCATTCCCGGCAGTAACAACTGAAAAGCGGCTGCCAGATGCTGCTTTTTCTTATTGTCGTTACACAGATGTAAAAATCTTGCGGTATCATGGCTGTCGATCAGATTCCACATAAGGGGATAGCAGTTTTTGTTTAAGCGTCCCTTCAAATATCCAAGATTTTGTACGAACTGGCTGACCGTAATCTTTTCGTCTGCAAGCAGATCGATCAGGTTCAGGTAAAATGGATAATTCATGACTGTATCCCATTCATCCCCCTCAAGGAAATCTCCTGCATAATGCCAGATTTCCCCAATGATCAGCAGATCTTTCTTCACAGCCTTGACTGCCTTTCTGAAATTCTTCCAGAAGAAATGGCTGATTTCGTCTCCTACATCCAGTCTCCATCCGTCAATATCGCATTCCTTAATCCAGTAGCATGCAACATCCGTAATGTATTTTTCAACTTCAGGATTTTTCAGGTTTAACTTTGGCATTCCGCCATAATAACCAAAACATTTGAAGTTTGGGATCTCTCCCCATTCGCTTTTAAGCGGGAATCCATCAATAAAATACCAGTCCCGGTATTTGGATTTTTCACCATTTTCCAGAATATCCGCAAATGCAAAAAATTCCCTTCCCGTATGATTGTATACCGCATCCAGGACTACCTTCATACCACGCTCATGCGCTTTTTGTACCAGCTCTTTGAGATCCTCTGTTGTTCCAAAGGATGGGTCTATCTTGTAGTAATCCGTGGTATCATACTTATGACACGAATTTGATTGAAAGATAGGTGTCATATACAGCACATCGATTCCCAGATTCTGAATATCATCCATATGTTCAATGATTCCCCTGAGATTTCCATGCAGATCATCCATAGGAGTAATCGGTGCTTTATACCACAGTTCTTTTTCTACCGGCTCCGTTGCTGCAAAACGGGATGGGAAAATCTGATACACGACCTTGTTTGCTGCCCACTCCGGCACCTCAAACATCTCTTCCTCCCGGAGGTTCTGCGGACAGTCAAACATTCTGTCCCTGTTTGTAATGCATTCCTTATCAAACTCATAATTTCCATAATATACCTTTTCTCCCTGCGTGTCCGTAAATTCGAAAAAGTAACGCAGACAGATCAAATGCATCTTTATCTGTGCTTCATAATAATCATGAAACTGTGAGACAGCAACCTTCTTCATCGGAACTGTCTTTCTGGTATCCTTACGCTCCATAGGTATATACTTGTCCTCATAGTGAAGGATTACCTCTTTCATATCATCCTTTTTTACCTGCACGCGTATCACAAATAAATCCTTATCAACCGCATAGCTAAACCTCTTATCCATATCATGAAAAATTGCTGAATATTCCATAAAATTTCCCCTTTACACTTGTTGTTTTCCTGTATTTTAACTTACTTTTTTCAACAATTCTATCACTATATCCACGATATTTTTAACTTTTTCTACTTTTATGCTTTTTTGCGATGATATTACTGTTCATATATTTTAAAAATGTGCATTATCAGTTTAAAACCAATAACGCACATTTCCTCATTGCATCCTTTTCCCGGATTTATATATGTCACGAGTCAAATTATAGTTCCTGCCTGCGACAAATTTATATGTAAATTCATCATCAATAATTTTTTGCACCGTTTTTAATTTTTATTTTCTGCAACTTTAAATTTCCGGATCATTTCACGCAGATTTTCCGCTTCACTGCTCATCTCCTGACTGGCTGCTGCACATTCTTCAGATGTTGCCGAATTCGTCTGTACGACATCATTGATCTGTTCAATTCCATCATTAATCTGTTGGATTTCTGTTGTCTGTGTCTCTAACGTTTCTGCAATATTTGTGACTTCTTTTGTAATGATCTGGGAATTCTCAGCGACCTCCTGCAATTGTGATGCCGTCTGCCCTGCAATCACCATACCCTTTTCCACGGCTTTCACAGAGGTTTCAATCAATGTTGCTGATTCCTTTGCTGCCTGGGCACTCTGGTCTGCCAGCACATTTACCTGATTCGCTACAACCGCAAATCCCTTTCCTGCCTCCCCTGCTCTTGCAGCCTCAATGGAAGCATTCAATGCAAGCAGATTCGTCTGGGACGCAATTTCATTGATTGTTGCAATGATCTTGTCAATCTCTTTTGATGCCCCATTGATCTCATTCATGGAATCAACCATATCCCTCATTTTACCATTGCTTTCCAGAATGGCAGTTCCAAGTTCATCTACTCTTCCACTGATTTGTTTTGCGGATTGTGAATTTTTTCCTACCTGTTCAGAAACACCTGCGACTGTTGCGGTCAGTTCTTCTACAACTGCTGCCTGATTTGTTGCTCCATCCGCAAGGTCATTGGAACTTGATGCTACCTGATCTGCGGCACCCGAAACTTCATCTGAAACATGTTGGATTCCCTTTATGGTCTCTGCCATGCTTTCTTCAAACAACATAAAGGAGTTTAGAATTCCAACGAAATCCCCTTTCCACTCTACTTCCGGCTGCACATCAAAATTTCCTTCTGCAAACATCTTCATTGCACGTCCAATATCATCTACATAGCTTCCCAGAATGCGGATGGATTTGCGCATATTGTGTGCCAGTCTTCCAATCTCATCATCTGAACGGTAGTCCAGCGTGCTGTGCAGGTTTCCATCTGTTAATTCCTGTGCAACGGCTTCCACTTCACGTAATGGTACTAAAATTGACTCAAGTACTTTTTTGCCTGTTTTTATTGTCAGTTTCCATGCCAAAACCAGACAAATAATAATACACACAATTCCTGCCACTGCAAAAATAACCGTAATTCTGACTGCCTGGCTGCTTACCTCATCGGTCATTTCATCTAATCTTGTTGCAATTTTTACGGCTTTATTTAATGCCGGGGTACAATCATTCAGAATTGAATCAACTGCCTTATCCTTGTCACCGCTTTTGATTTCTTTCATGATGGAATAACCAATGTTTCCCCAGTCTGTAAGGGCAGATGCGTATTCTTCATAATCCGCATCCGGAACAACTCCGGATTTCTTTAAATTTTTCAGTTGGGTATTAACTTCTGCAAGCAGTCTTTCTACCGTCTGCTCATAACCGTCATAAGAGGATGCATCATTTTCTAGTGCCATTTCCCTGATATTTCTCGCTGCTGCGTTAACATTTATCCTGCAGGTTTTCACCGCCCGGTCTGCAACAGTAACATTTTGTACATAATGCATCGTATTGGCAAATAGCATACCTATAACCACAATAGAAAACAGACCTGAGACTAACATCATAATAATGACTTTTCTGTAGCCATAGTTTATCCTTTCCTTCAGATGCAAATTTTCCAAGTTCTTTTTCATCATATTTTTCTTTGACGGCATAGTTTGCTATTTCCTTTCTCCATTATTCGACTCTTATATATCAAATTTTTTTCTCAAAGTCAATAAATTTCAGGAACAATTTTTTTATTCCTAAAATGAAATTTTAAATTCCACTGCCCTACAGGGCGGTAGAATTTAGTCCTG